>ERZ1026878.620-NODE-620-length-26529-cov-15.501209_pt1 | contig 26529 bp, 23 predicted proteins | sample MGYA00380169_ERZ1026878 | MGnify/ENA primary metagenome ERZ1026878 (study PRJEB33269, sample SAMEA4719805) | human gut metagenome | biome: human-associated habitat; feature: organic feature; material: feces | place: Cameroon | collected 2013-10 ...
TTATTAACTGCATCATAATCTATTTTTGAAAGAAATGAGGTAAGCAGTGCTGATGCCAGCAATATAATCCATATTACATACATACTCTTTGTACGAAACATTCTGTATACATCCATCTTTATCATATTAAGCACGATTGTCACCCCCTGTAAGCCTTAAGAAATAATTCTCAAGCTCTTCACTTGTAATAGATATTCCCTTAACTGGAATCCCTGCCTTTGCAAGCTCCATATTCAGGCTGGCACTTTCTCCCAGTCTTTCAAATATATGAATATGTTCTTTATCTATAACCTGATAGCTGCTAAAGCCCATATCATCAAGCACAGGAACAGCCTGCTTAGGATTATCAAGCGTAAGCTCTATGCGCTCACTGCATTTTTTCATAAGTTCTTCTCTTGTAAGCTCCTGCACAAGGCATCCATTATGAATAATGCCATAATCTGTAGCAATCTTTGATAATTCCTCCAGAATATGACTTGAAATACATATTGTCATGCCACGCTCCTTTGCAAGCTTCTGGATGGTTTCACGCACCTCCACAATTCCCTGTGGATCAAGTCCGTTAATCGGCTCATCAAGAATAAGCAGGTCAGGCTCACCTACAAGTGCAAGAGCAATTCCTAAGCGCTGCTTCATTCCAAGCGAATAATGCTTTGTTTTCTTTTCTCCAACAGTATCAAGACCCACTGTTTTTAACAGTTCTTCTATATATCCTTTTTTCTTAATCCCTGTAAGCTTACATTTAATGTTCAGATTGTCATATGCCGACATATTGCCATAAAGTCCGGGAGCTTCTATAAGACACCCTACTCTTGAACGTACCTTTTGTAAGTCCTTTCCTTTATACCCAAACATTTCTATTTCGCCATAAGACGGTGTTGACAGTCCGCTAATCATCTTAAGACAGGTCGTTTTACCGGCTCCGTTTCTTCCAATAAAGCCATATATCGCACCCTTTTTAATGTGCATATTTACATCATCAACTGCCCTGTGTCTGCCATACTGCTTAGTCAGATTCCTTGTCTGCAATAATAATTCGCTCAAAGCTTTTTCCTCCTTTTCCTAATTGCTCTTATCATAAAAAATAAATCCTAATCAATCGCAAATAAATAGTAAAAAAAGAGTAAATTATTCATGCAGGCGATATCCAATCCCCCAGATTGTTTCTATATATTCATCAGATGTAACGGTCTTTATTTTCTTCCTGATATTGCTTATATGCACATCAAGAGTCTTTGTTTCACCCATATATGGCTCATCCCACGCATATTCGAATATATCCTCCTTGCTAAACACCTGCTTCGGGTTTTTAAGCAATAATTCCAGTATTGCGAATTCCTGTTTTGTAATCTTAGGAAGCACCCTGCCACCGATACTTACCTCAAAGGTAGAGCGTGTAAGCACCATATCTCTGAACTCAAGCCTTCCGCTGCCTTGTCCTTTTTGTATACCAGCCTTTGTTTTTACTTCTGTTTCTGCCTCTGCTTCTACCTTCGTTTCCGCCTCTGCTTCTCCTTTTGTTTCCACCTCTATATGACGAAGCTGCACCTGAATACGTGCCAGTACCTCTCTAATCTCAAAGGGCTTTGTTATATAATCATCTGCTCCGTCCGTCAGCACTCCGATTTTATCATCTATACTATCCTTTGCAGTCAGCACAATCACCGGAAGCCTTCCATGTTTTCTTATTTCTTTTAAAACCTCTTCACCACTTGCACCAGGCAGCATTAAGTCAAGCAGTACAAGCGTATAAGCCTTTTCTTTTATATTAAGAAGCAGCTTTGCTTCTGTTCCTGAAAATGCCTGTTCACACGTATAACCAGCCTTCATAAGCACCTCACAAAGAAGGTTATTAATATTTATATCATCCTCTACAATTAGTATATTAGGCATAATTTTTACTCCTGTATTTTATAATGTAAAATAGTCATCTACTTTATGAGAAATGGCATTAAATAAAACAGTTTTATTAATTCGTGTTTTCCTACCCCTTATCTCTCATTATGACCGTTTCTTCAAGATTATTTTTATTCATTTTATCCATTTCTTCAAAGTGTTTTTTGCTTATTTTGACCGTTTCTTCAAGATTATTTTTGCTCATTATGACCGTTTCTTCAAAACTATTTTCACTTATTTTGTCCATTTCTTCAAGCTTTTACTTTATTTATAAACATAAAAAGCAGCACGACTATTCCCTTTATCCAGAAATAAATCGTGCCGTCTTATTTTTTATCTTATCTGTGTTATAATCCTAATTATTCTCTGCCCTCGCCATAGCAATCTGCTCTGGTGTTATAGGCAGCTCATAGAACCGCTTTCCTGCTGCGTGGCTTAGTGCATCTGTCACAGCCGGAAGTGGTGTATTTATTACAACCTCTCCTATTGACTTAGCACCAAATGGTCCAGCATCCTCGAAGCTACTTTCAAACTCAACATTAATATGTCCAATATCCATCCTTGATGGTATCTTATATTGCAGGAATGAGTTCTCATAAAGCTTTCCCTTATCAGAATATGTGATATTTTCAGACATTGCCATACCAATTCCCTGAAGTATTCCGCCTTCTGCCTGTACTCTTGCAAGATTAGGATTAACCGGTGTTCCACAGTCAACGCATGCATCATATTCTACAACCCTGCTTTCGCCTGTAACAAGGTCAACTTCAACCTCAGCTGCACCTACCATAAATGGTGGTGGTGAAATAGGTGATGTATGTGTATTAGTAACAGAAAGTGCCATATCATTGCCGCACATTGAAGCTGTTGCTATATCACAAAGACTTACTGATGCACCCTTGTGCTCTCCAGCCTCACATCTTACACAGCTTCCATCAAATGTAACGTCACTCTTATCACAGCCTATAAGCTTAGCTCCAAACTTTTCAATTCTGCTTCTTAACTCTAAGGCACAGTTCTCAACTGCCTTTCCAGTAACATATGTTGTACTTGATGCATATGAGCCTGAATCATAAGGTGATATATCAGTATCAGCACCGAATACACTTATGTCATCAGTACTGCACTCAAGAACCTCTGCAGCAATCTGTGCAAGTATTGTATCACAGCCAGTTCCCATATCAGCAGCACCGATATTCATTGTATACACACCCTCATCATTAAGCTTAAGTGTGGCACTTCCCACATCCACACCTGATATACCAGAGCCCTGCATAGCCATACCCATTCCGACAAAACGTGCTTTAGTGTCAGAAATCTTTCTCATAGGATACTTCTCATCCCATTTAATCATCTCTTTAACCTTTGCTAAGCATCTATCAAGTGCACAGCTTGTATTTACCTGACCATAGTAAGCAGGCATTACATCGCCCTCCTTAACTATGTTTTTAAATCTTATTTCAAAAGGATCCATATGAAGCTTATCAGCAAGCTCATTTACAGCAGATTCAACGGCAAAAAGTCCCTGTGTGGCACCATAGCCTCTGTATGCCCCTGCTGACATAACATTCGTGTATACAACATCACTTACAAAGCGGAATGCCTCTGCTTTTCCATATAACGGTATTGACTTATGTCCAGAAAGACCTACTGTCGTTGGTCCATGCTCCCCATAAGCTCCTGTGTTAGACAGAGTATATAAATCTATTCCTTTTACGATACCATCCTTAGTTGCACCAAGCCTTACATGCATCTGCATCTCGTGTCTTGGAGATGAAGCTGACAATGATTCTTCCCTTGAGAATATAATCATAGCTGGCTTCTTAGTCTTCCATGTAACAAATGCCGGATATATTTCTGAAACTGAGGTCTGCTTTGCGCCAAAACCGCCACCTATTCTAGGCTTTGTAACACGTATCTTTGATGGAGATATTCCAAGTGCGTGTGATATGATTCTTCTGCAATGAAATACTATCTGTGTAGAACTTACAACATGAAGTCTTCCATAGGTATCGATTGTACAGAATGTCCTGAATGTCTCCATCATGCTCTGCTGGCATGCCTTTGTATGATATGTCCTGTCAATTACAACATCGCAACTCTCAAGCACCTTATCTATATCACCATTACTGCACTCATCATGTGCACATAGATTTCTTTTATTATCAGCTCCGACAGGACACAATGCTTCCCAGTTATCCTCCGGATGAACAAGTATCTCATTATCCTTTGCCTTTGTAAAGTCAAGTACTGGCTCAAGCACCTCATACTCTGCCTTAATAAGCTTCATTGCCTTATCAACACAGCGCTCATCCACTCCCGCAACAATCGCAACCGGATCACCTATGAATCTTACATGTTTATCAAGAATAAGCCTGTCATAAGGACTTGGCTCAGGATACGTCTGACCGGCACAGGTAAAACGCTTCATATTCTGGTCAACATCCTTATATGTATATATTGCCTCTATTCCGGGTACCTTCATTGCAATATCTGTATTAATGCTCTTAACATATGCGTTGGCATATGGTGAACGCAGAAGCTTTACAACAAGACAATCCTTTGGTGCAATATCATCTGTATATACTGGCTTTCCAAGAAGCAGCTCCATTGCATCCTTTTTTCTTACCGCTTTATTAACCGACTTCATTACTTCACCTCCTCTGCTATATTTTCTTTATTTTCCACACTGGCTTCCTTAGCCTTTTTTACCCTGAGGTAATCCAGAATTCCTCTTAACTGGCCTTCATACCCTGAACATCTGCACAGATTTCCTGAAAGAAACTCCTTTATCTCATCTTCATCAGGATAAGGATTCTCCCTAAAGAGTGCAATAGCATTCATAACAAAGCCCGGATTACAGAAGCCACACTGCTCTGCCCCCTGGTCAGCTATAAATGTAACGAATTCTGCGGCCTCCTCCTGTAAACCTTCAAGCGTTGTAACGCTGCATTTATCTGCTCTTACAGCAAGAACCGAACATGAAAGCACTGGTTTATCGTTAAGAAATACCGTACACAGTCCGCAGTTAGAAGTCTCACAGCCACATTTTACACTATAACAGCCATGCTCCCTCACGAAATCATAAAGAGTCATATCGCAGGCAACATCTGCCTTGACTGACTTTCCATTTAACTTAATATCTACTAACATATATTCTCCAATCCATACACTAATAAATCGATATATAAACAAATCTATATATTAACATTTATATATAAATAATACATCAGCTATTAATAATCAATAACTAATTATTAATTATTTACAGCCCTTAATGCTCTCTTGGTAAGCTCTTCTGCCAGATGGCTTCTGTATTCAGCACTTCCACGCATATTACTCTCTGTAGAAACATTCTCCCTTACATATCTGGCGAAGCTCTCTATAGTCTCATCATTTACTCCGCCCTTAAGAATACCTTCCTTATCTTCTACAACAACAGCTCTTCCCGGTCTTGCACCTATGCATATATTATATTCACCCGAACCGCTAAAGCCCACGCCAGCACAGGTAAGAACCGGAAGGTCTGTTTCTGTTATTCTTACTGCCTCATAAAACATCTTGACTGGCTTTTTCTTAACTATAATGCTTACAATAATATCCCTGTCATAGCTTTTTGCCGCATACTCCTTTAGGGAAACTATTCCACCCTTATATAATTCAACGTATGAATCAAGTCCAATTAATAATGTAAGAACATCAGAAAATCCATATCTTCCATATATGCTTCCACCAACTGTTGCAAGATTTCTAAACTGCACGCCAACAATATGCCTTAGTGCTTCCTTAGCGCAGCCATTCGTATACTCATTAAACCCCTTATGGTTTTCCAACTGTCTTAGTGATGTCATACATCCAATCTTAAATTCTTCTTCTGTCTCTTCAATCTTATCAAGTCCCAGTCCTGACATGTCAATCGCGGTATTGATTCTGTTATCACCCATACGCATCCACATCATGCCGCCGACAATTCTGTTAGCCTTCTTCTGGTTAAGCTCGTAAGCCTCTTCAATACTTTCTACTTTCCTATAATTCTGTATATTAAGCATAAAAACTCCTCATTTTGATCATACTTATGCCAGAAATAAAAGTCCTGCTGTGCAGCTCAAACAACATTTAACCTTTTTCCTGACCGTTTCTTAATTACATCATAATATAACTATACTGACTTGTAAAAGCCTTGTCAATCTGATAAAATTCATTCGCGCACTTCTTTTAACTGTTGCTGTCAGATATATTCTGGCCAACATAAAAAATGTGTAAAAATAAAGTAGAAATGAGGATAAATATGAAGAATTTTAAAAGATTAACTGCTTTAGTCCTTGCAGTGCTCATGCTTATATCAACTGTAGCATGTGGCAGTTCTGCTGCAAACGACAGTACTACACAGGCTGCTTCAACATCAGCCTTTGATGTCATGTCACAATTCAACGAGGTAAGCACAAGCTACCCTCTTACTGTTACCGACCAAGCAGGACGAACAGTAACTTTTGAAAAAGCACCTGAAAAGATTGCTTCATCTTACTATATCTCTACAAGTCTTCTCCTTGCACTTGGATTAAAGGATAAGCTTGTGGGAATCGAAGCTAAGGCTAATACACGAAACATCTATAAGCTTGCAGCTCCATCCATTGTAAGTCTCCCTAATATGGGAACAGCTAAGGAATTCAACACAGAAGCCTGTGTTGCAGCAGCACCTGATGTTGTATTCCTTCCTATGAAGTTAAAAAAAGCTGCAGATACACTTGAAGGTCTTGGTATCAAGGCTGTTGTTGTTAATCCTGAGGATGCAACGCTCCTTAAGGAATGTATAACACTTGTTGGTAAAATAACTAACACAATCGGACGCTCTGATGCACTTAACAATTCTATCGATACATTTTTAGCTGATAATAAAGCCAAGCTTGCAGGTGAGAGCACTCCTTTAGTATATCTTGCGGGCAACAGCTCTGTTCTTTCAACAGCCGGAAGCAAGATGTATCAGAACACATTACTTAGCAATGCAGGCGGAAAGAATGCAGCCTCTGAGCTTACAGATACTTACTGGGCAAATATTTCATATGAACAGCTTCTTGCCTGGAACCCTGATTACATTATAATAGCTGCCGATGCAACTTACTCAGTAGATGACGTTATAAATGATGCTAATCTTGCAGACTGCAATGCTGTTAAGAATAAAAAGGTTGTAAAACTTCCTGGTGATATAGAAGCATGGGATTCACCTGTACCAGCAAGCTTCTTAGGAAGCATATATATTGCCTCTGTTCTTCACCCAGAAAAGGTTACTAATGATTTCTATGAAGAATGTGTAACTAAATTCTATGAAAGCTTTTATGGATTCACACCTGCTAAATAAGGATGATTTATGTTCAAAAATACTTCTAATTACCGGAACAAAATTATACTTTTATCAGTCATACAGGTACTGCTTCTTCTGGCGGTACTTGTATGGTCTGTCATTACCGGACAGTATCCACTCACATTAAAGAGCTTACTGTCTGGTGATACTATGTCTATTATGGTCTTTAAAAGGCTCAGGCTTCCCCGCGCCCTTATGGGTGTTATAGGTGGTTTTGGGCTTTCAATATCAGGTTATATATATCAGCTTATATTTAAAAACCCTCTGGCTTCTCCCGATATCGTTGGCGTTTCCTCCGGTGCAAGTGCCGGTGCTGCTCTTGCAATAGTCGCAGTTTCTGCTTCTGTTCCAGTCATCTCCATATCTGCTTTTATCGGAGCTGTTACAGCACTCATAATAACTCTGCTTACGGCTTATCTTGTCCCTGGCAGAAACAGTTATACAATCGTGCTTGCCGGTATAGCTATTCATTCTGTGGCACAGACTATACTTATGTTTCTAAAGCTTGCTGCAGATCCCGAAAAACAGCTTGCTTCAATCGAATACTGGATTATGGGAAGCCTTAATGGTATTTCAAGGGACAGCCTTGCTATTCCCTTCTTCACAACACTTGCCGGATTTATTGTAATAGCTTTGTTATACCGACAGGTTCTCATTCTTTCTACAAGCGAGGAAGAAGCCGTATCACTAGGTGTAAATGTGACAAGTCTGCGTTTTATTATATTAATGCTTGCTACTCTTATCGTATCATCAATAATATGTGTTACGGGGCTTATAAGCTTTATCGGACTTATCGCACCTCATATTGCCAGACTTCTTACAAAGCGTAATGACATATTTACATACATAACAAGTGGCTTCACAGGAGCTATTTTACTGACACTTGCTGATATACTGGCAAGAAGTGTATCCCCATCAGAGCTGCCAGTCAGTATATTTACCTCACTTCTTGGTGCTCCACTGCTTATCATTCTGCTTATCAGAGCTAATAAAAAGGAGGCGTTATGATGTCCGATTTATTCAATAATACATTTTCCGCAGACGGAATATCAGTATATTACGGCAGCACCTGTGCGGTTGATAACGTAAGCTTTGACCTTATGCCTGGACAGCTTAATGCTGTTATTGGCAATAACGGCTGTGGTAAAACCTCTCTTATTAAGGCCATCATGGGACTTATAAAACACAACGGAAAATGTCAGCTTAATGAACACTTACTTGAAAACCTCTCTGTTAAAAAAAAGGCACAGCTCATAAGCTACATTCCCCAAAGAAACAATCTTACTATAAGCATGACCGTCAGGGATGTATGTCTGCTTGGCTTCAATCCTCATATGCACATACTTGGAGGCTACACCACAGATATGCTCAGGCGTGTGGATAAAGCTATTGATATGGTTGGACTTAAGGGTTTATACGAATCAGACTTCTTAGCTTTAAGCGAAGGGCAGAAGCAGTTATGTATTCTGGCACGCACCATAATAGAGGCTTCCCCACTGCTTCTTCTCGATGAACCGGATAGTGCACTTGATTTTTCTAACCGTCATCTTCTTATGCAGCACATAAGAAGTATTGTATCCGATGGCAGATGCGCCCTAATGTGTATTCACAGCCCTGAGCTTGCTTTAGAATACTGCGATAATATACTTCTTATGAAGTCTGGGACAATCCTTAGCACCATTAATACACATACAGACTCTCTTGATATTATTAATGAAAAGATGTCTCTTATATATGATAATATTAATGTCATTGAATGTACTGACATTAACCATAAAACCCACCGCGTAGTTGTGGCATTATAGCCTATACCTATACTGCGTATATATGTCTATTTACACTAGACACGCCTACGTTATAAAAGCATTTACTGAAATGAGGTGACTTAATCTATGGATAATTGTTATTTAGACGCTCTGGCTGTAATTACTTTTTTTAAAATGTCCCATAAAAAGCACTTGTTTATTACGGGAGAGCGGGGAAGTGGTAAATCATATCTGTTAAACAGCATTTTAAACCAGATTGAAGAAACTATGGATATGTCTGATTTTTTCAATTATCTGCTAAGCCGCAGAACAGACACACCAGAAGTTGTTATTAAATCTAATCTTATAGATGATGGAAAAGAATATGTGATTGGCAGACCACGTACACTCACTCCTGTTTCCCCTAAAAAAGGCAACAACATGACCTCCGTAGAGGATGGCTTTATTAACTGCGCCTGCCCTGCCATTAAGAAGCATCTTATGACCTCTGCTGATAGTGTATTTGTTATTGACGAGCTTGGTTATCTGGAAAGCTCCTGTATCCCTTTTCAGGAGAACATTAAAAATCTTCTTGATAACTCACGCGTATTAGCTGTCATCAGAAAACAATCCACGGAATTTCTTGATAGTATTAAAAGCAGATCTGATGTACTTTTAATCGATATTGATAACACCTTCAGCTCTATTTCGTGCATTATTATGGCATCCGGTATGTCAAAAAGATTCGGTACCAACAAGCTTTTAGCCTCCTTCAACAACAACACTCTCTTTGAAAATGCGATAAATATAAGCCACTTTGTAAGCTTTGGTAAAACTCTTGCCGTAACCCGTCATGATGAGCTTGTACAGATATGTGAACGGGAACATATACATTGCATTAAACACAATATGCCTTACAGAAATGATATGGTACGTCTTGGTGTTTCACGTATTCTAAAGGAAACTAACAGACACAAAAGCTGCTGCACCCAAGGGATATTATTTCTTCCATCAGACCAGCCGCTTATCACTAAGACAAGCCTTCAGCTGCTGTGCCTTTTATTTATTTACTACAACAGCAGTTATTTTGCTTGTAACAGCACAGATAAATCCAGCAATGTCAATAATAATTATTTCAATAATAATAGTAAGATATGCCGTCTTGCTTTTAATGGAACTCCTGGTTCTCCTGTAATATTCCCAGCCAGATATTATGATGAACTGATGAATCTTCCACAAGGCAAGGGTGGCGGTTTTATTGCAAAAAAATATCCTGCACAGGTTGTTTTAGTTCCTGCACAGGATGAATATGAATTATATGATATTGATACTCCTGATGACCTTATTCGTCTTTCCCGGTATCTTCGCTAATTGCTGTACCTTATTTAGTTACAGCCTTTTCCTTTATTGTTGCTGCTTCTTCTGAAACAACTTCTTTAACCGTTTCCTCAGCTTTATCCTTAGGAAGAATTATGTTAAGTAATATTGCTACAAATGCTGCTGGAACAATACCAGACTCACCAAACATAAGCTGTACTGCCTGTGGTGTATGTGCAAGGATTGCAGGGCTTACACCCATACCATAGCCTACACCAAGTGCAACCGATACAATAGAAAGCCTTCTTGCATCAAGCGGCTCCTTAGTGATAAGCTGGATACCACTTACAATAATTGATGAGAACATCATAACTGCCGCACCACCAAGTACTGACTGTGGCATGATTGATATTAATGCTCCAAGCTTAGGAATAAGACCACATAATATAAGGAATACAGCACCAGATGCAAGTGCAATTCTGTTAACAACCTTAGTCATTGCAACAAGGCCAACATTCTGGCTGAATGATGTATTAGGAAGCACACCGAAAAGTGCTGCAAGCGATGAACCTAAACCATCACACATAACTCCGCCTGAAAGTTCTTTATCTGTCGCTTCTCTTCCTACTCCACCGACCATAACACCTGATATATCTCCAACAGTTTCTACTGCTGTTACAACAAACATAACAAGCACAGGAAGTATTGCTCTTAAGTCAAACACTGGCTTAACTGGCATGAACTTAGGAATCGCAATCCACTTAGCTTCTGCAACCTTATTCCAGTTAAGTACCCATGACTTAGTATATTCAACTCCCTCAGCATTAACTGCTGTATGTGGAAGCACACAGCCCATAATAGCTGCTACAATATAACCAACTATAATTCCAATCAGTATAGATGATGAACTAAGATATCCCTTTGTCCAGTGCTTAACGAATAATATAACAATAAGCACAACAAACGCCAGAAACAGATTCTCTAATGAGCCAAAGTCTTTAGCCCCGTTTCCACCACCGAATGAATTGATACCAACAGAAATAAGTGACAGTCCAATAGAAAGCACAACAGTTCCTGTTACAACTGATGGGAAAAATCTTCTTAAAGGCTTAATAAATGCACCAAGCACAGTTTCAAAAAGACCACCTATAATGGATGCTCCCATAATTGCACCATAGGCTAATACTCCGCCTCCCATAACCTTTGTTATACTGCTGAATACTCCGATAAATCCAGAGCTTGTACCCATAATAATAGGCACCTTGCCTCCAACAGGTCCAATTGAAAACAACTGTATAAGTGTTACAATACCAGCTATAATCATAGCATTCTGTAAAAGTGCAACCTGAATAGATGCATACTCACTTCCTGCTCCAATACCACAGGCTCCTGTAATAATAAGCAACGGTGTAAGATTTCCTACAAACATCGCCATAACGTGCTGAAGTCCAAGTGGTATCGCCTGTTTTAATGAAAGCTTTCCATTAAAATCATATGCCTCCGGCATAAGTTCTTTTATTTTTTTCATATATCCTCCGGTATATTAACCATAATCTATCTGTTATTAATCTCATATGAAGAAGGTCTAGGGAAAATCATTATTCAAGTACTGATTTTCCTTAGACCTTCCTTCTGTATGACCTACGCTTATTATCTCTGCACATCAAATGAAGCATTATTCATAAGTCGCTTAATCTGGTCAACGCTTGTGATGTTAGTATCGCCGCGGATAGCGTGCTTCATTACTGAAGAAGCTACTGCGAAATTGACGATATCTTCGTGCTTCCAGTCATTCTGCATAAGAGCATAGATAAGACCAGAAGAGAATGCATCTCCACCACCAACACGGTCAACAATCTCAAAATTGAGTGTCTTGCTTTCGTAAGTCTTTCCGTCAGCATAGTAGAAAGCCTTAAGAGAGTTATTACTTCCTGAATGAACATAACGTACTGTTCTTGCAATTGCTTTCATATGGTACTGCTCATCAATAGCCTTGAATACTCTGTCCATATCCTCAAATGATGGATCCATAGTAAGGCCGTCCTTAACATCTGTACCATCTGCATTGTATACATGGATAGGCTCAATACCTATAAGTACATCTACATATGGAAGATATCTGCTGAGTACATCCCTTGCTGTTTCAAAAGACCATAATGTACTTCTGAAATTAGGATCAAAGCTTACCGTAAGTCCAAGCTTCTTAGCTGCCTTGATAGCCTTATCTATAAGACGACGGCAGTTATATGAAAGAGCTGGTGTGATGCCACTTAAATGTAACCAGTCATAATCCTTTAAGATGTTCTCAAAATCTACATCCTTATAATCATATTCAGCAAATGCTGAGCTTCCTCTATCATATATTACCTGTGAAGGTCTTACTGAAACACCTTCTTCAAGGTAATAAAGTCCCATTCTTCCGTCAGACTTGATAATGTGCTTAGTGTGTACATCATTAGCCTTAAGGTAGTTGATACAAGACTTACCAAGGTCTGTGTTAGGTAATACTGTAAAAAATGTTGAATCTACACCAAGGTTAGCGAGTGAAACTGCTACGTTGGCTTCTGCTCCACCATAGTTAACTATGAAATTGTGGGTTGTAACTATCTTCTCATAGTTAGGTGGTGACAATCTTAACATCAATTCGCCAATTGCTATGAACTTCATACGTGCCTCCATCTATCATTAAACTTTTAACCTGATATTAAGTAATATTTTATGGCAATAATCTGTACTTTTATTGCTCTATATTGTCAAAATAATACTCCATTTAATGATACTACTTATCCTATAAAATTGCAAATTGTATTTAACGCATTAACTCACAAATACCGCAGTATTTTGTTGCATTAACACACCATTTCATTGTATAATTAAAAATATTTTGAAGCGAGGAAAGTAATACCTATGGACATTTACGAATCATTGAACTCTATTTTAGTAACTTTATTCAATGATATAATGAACATTGAAGAAAAGGCTTTAATTACAGATGAATTTTCTGACATCACAGTTACTGATATGCACATAATTGAAGCTATCGGAATTAAAGAGCCACGCACTATGGGAACAATATCCAAGGCCTTAGGCGTGACTATGGGAACTCTTACAGTCGGCATTAACGGACTTGTTAAAAAGGGATATGTAATAAGGACAAGAAGTGAAGAAGACCGCCGTGTCGTATATGCTTCCCTCACACCAAAGGGTAATGCGGCATACACTCACCATATGAAATTTCATCAGGATATGATTAAACATATTACTGACGATTTAAGCGAAGATGAAGCCGCCGTACTTATTAAGACATTTACAAGGCTTGAAGATTATTTTAAAAGCATATCATAACATTCAAAATAATTATGGAATTATATTAACATATAACTATACTGTCGCAGCTGTGTAACCTTTAACGCACTGTCTGCATAGCAAAAACCCCACAGATATGAATTTCTGTGGGGTTTTTTGAAAGATTATTAATCTTTCCGCCGACCGAGCCGGCATAATTTATATATGAGAGTTTTGGAAAAGTAAGCTTATTTAGTTAATTCAGCTGTCTTATATATAAATGTTACTGAATTGTCCTTACCATCTGATTTACCAAGGAATGTGTTGTAATTCTGACCAAGCTTGATTACTTCCTTGATTGTATCTACTGCTGTATCAGCATCATCTCCAACAAGACTTGTAATAGCCTTAATACCTGTCTCATTGAATTCTGCCATACCATCTTTAAGTGTTATAGCACCATCATTAAGCTGTGTTACGCCATCTGCTAAAGTTACAGAAGATGACTTAAGTGTTGATGTTCCATCAGCAAGCTGTGTAGAACCACTTCTTAAAGCTTCATTGTTAGAATTAAGTGTGCTGAAACCGCCTGCAATCTGTTCAATACCACCGTTAAGTGTATCATTATTGTCGTTAAGCTGTGCAAGTCCTGCGCTTATCTGTGCTATACCACCATTAAGTGTATCATTGTTATCGCTAAGCTGTGCAAGTCCTGCACTTATCTGTGCTATACCACCATTAAGTGTATCATTGTTACCACTAAGCTGTGCAAGTCCTGCATTAAGCTGTGATGCACCTGCGTTAAGTGTATCGTTATTCTTAACAAGTTCACCAAGTCCGTCTGTTAATGACTGGCTTCCATCTGTAAGCTGCTTTAATGCTGCATTAATAGTTTCATTATTGCTAAGATTGCTAACAACTGCATCTAATGCACTTGAAGCACCTATATTACCAGCAGCCTTAATAAGTAGTCCTAACTGGTTAACATATACATAATCCTTTGAACCAGCCTGTGATACCTGTGGAGAATATGGCTTACCGCTTGTCATAGCTTCTGTATATGTCTCTGTTATTATATTAGTTGTATAAGCTGTAAGATACTTTACAAAATAAGCTGATATATCTGTTGCTGCCTCACTACTGCTCTTCTTACCCAGATCACTAAGGTCTGTTGCTATAGTTACATCACTAAGACCTAATGCTGTTCCTAATTTCTGTAAATCAGCTGCCTGCTCCATAACAGTCTTTCCTGTTGAGTCTGCTACAGAATTCATCTTATAAGCTGTTGAATTAGCTGCAAGTTCCTTAACAACATTTCCAATAAGTGCTGTCTTAATGCTCTTTATTCCTTCATTTAATTGTGAAGCTCCTGCCTCTGCACTAGCAACACCATCTGTATAAGCCTTTAAACCTGTCTGTAATGAAACTGCACCTGCTGCCGCACTGGCAACACCGCCTGTATATGTTGAAAGACCACTCTGTAATGTGCCTGAACCTGCATTAAGTGCTCCTACACCATCAGTATAAGTCTTTAAACCTGACTGTAACTGTCCTGCACCTGCACCAAGCTGGTTAGCTCCTGCTGTGTATGCACTGATACCATCCTTAAGCTGTCCTGCACCTGCTGCCAGAGCTGTAGCACCATCTGTATAAGCATAGATACCATCTTTAAGCTGGCTTGCACCATCATTTAACTGGTTCACGCCATCTGTAAGTGCTGGAATACTGTCAGAAAGTGTCTGTGTACCATTCTGGAGAGTAACTGTTCCATCTGTAAGCTGGTCAGCTGCTGACTGAAGCTCATTCATCTTATCTTCAAGCTTAGCAAGTGAGAAATCATCTGTATCTATATCATTAAGTGTGCTTGTTGTAGCAACTGACATAGACATATCAAGCTCGAAATCCTCTACATCTGCTGATATTTCAAAGTATTCTGGAATATCCATATCAAGGCTTTCACCATCAAACTTAAGGTTTAAAGTATCCTTTAAGCCTGGCATAGCCATACCAAGTGCAATGATATTATCGCCAACCTTGCTTACCTTGCCGTTAGTAACTTCTACATTACTGAACTTATCTGTTGGAAGAAGTGTTCCTGTAATCATAGTAAATGGAACATAAGCTATCTGTGACTTTCCATTAACTGTTATATTCTTCTTCTCATTGTTAGTATAGTCATATCTGATAGTAACCTTACCACTCTTGCCAATCATATCTTCTGGCTTAGTTTCAACACCATTTAACTTGTAAGTAACCTTTATTGAAACAGGAGCAGTCTTATCAGATGTGCTCTGGTTAGTTGTTGTTTCGCCCTTAGAATCAGTAACCTTTTCTGTTACAAGAACGTGATCCTGAGTTCCGTCTGCCTTATCAAATACATATACCATCTCGTCTCTTGTATTTGTCTTTAATGTACTTGTATTTGATATTGAAAGCTCGTTCTTAATAGCATTTGTTATAATATTCTCTGTATTAGAAGCAGCCTCACTGCTTATTGCAACCTCACTGCCTGTCTGATTATATGCTGTGCTAGTGCCACAGCCTGTAAGTGTTGAAGCAATAAGAACAACACTTAATAATACTGAACTATATTTAAATAAAGTCTTCTTAACCATAACTATTCCTCCATTTTCTTACTTCCTGATATATTCTTATATCTGTTACGGCATATACACCTTTGACCCGTTCATACATCTTTCTGATTACATATCCTGATTCTTCTTAGGCTTAAATCCTATACTTGTATTGATAATGAGCTTATCACATAATACAAACAATGATGGAAGTATGAAGATAACTACGAACATACTTATAATTGCACCACGCGCCATAAGTGTACAAAGCGAACCAATCATATCAACTGAAGCTATACATCCAACACCAAATGTTGCGGCAAAGAAACCAAGCGCACTAACAATAATTGATGGTATTGATGTTGAAAGAGCTATCTGGATTGCTTCCTTCTTAGCGTATCCCTGGCTTCTTTCCTTCTTATATCTTGTTGTCATAAGAATAGCATAATCGACTGTTGCACCAAGCTGGATAGTACCGATAACTACTGATGCAATAAATGGTATCTGTGTATGCGTAAAATATGGAATACCCATATTAACAAATATAGCAAATTCGATTGCTGAAACAAGTATAATTGGAAGCGATATTGATTTAAGTACGAACAGGATAATAACAAATATAGCTACTATTGATACCGCACTGACTGTCTTAAAGTCCTTATCTGTTATAGTGATAAGATCCTTGGTACAAGGAGCTTCACCAACTACCATTGCCTTAGAATCGTAAGACTTTACAATATCATTCACCTTACTAATCTGATTGTTAATTTCATCTGATGCTATTTTGTAATCTGTAGCAATCATCATTATCTGATAATCTTCACCCTTAAGCTCTGATACTGTCTTAGCCGGTAAGAATTCCTGTGGAATACCAGACTTAAGTGCTGTGTCAAGTCCGAGTGCGAACTGTACACCGTCTACATCACCTAACTTATCAAGCATTTCGTTAGCTGTATCTGTAGACATACTAGAGTCAGCAAGTATCATATAGATTGAATTCATATCAAAGTTTTCTTCCAGCTTCTTATTAGCCTGTGAGCAGGCAAGGTCATCTGGAAGTGTATCAGACAAATCATAATATACTGATGTATGATTCTGTCCATATATAGCAGGTCCTAATAATACAACAAAGACAATTACAAATATCCATGAGTGGTTTACTATAAATGTAGCAAGCTTATCGAAGTTTGGCATAATCTCACGATGCATTGTCTTCTCTAATGCCCTGTCAAATGTAAGTATCAATGATGGAAGGATTGTTACACAACCGATAACACCGAATACAACACCCTTTGCCATAACGATACCAAGGTCAAGACCAAGTGTGAAGCTCATAAAGCAAAGTGCAATGAAACCTGCAACTGTTGTTATAGAAGAACCAACTACGGATGTAAGTGTATTACCAATGGCAACTGCCATCGCTTCCTTGTGGTCATCCGGATATATTTCCTTCATTTCCTTGTAGCTGTGCCATAAGAAGATTGAATAATCCAGTGTAACACCTAACTGAAGTACAGCCGCAAGAGCTTTAGTTATATATGAAACCTCACCTAATAAAATGTTAGAACCCAGGTTGTATACAATTGCCATTCCTATACTTATCATAAAGAATACTGGTACAAGAAATGAATCCATAAATATAGCAAGCACGATACATACAAGAACTACTGCTATAAGTACATAAAGTGGTGTCTCTTTCTCCGAAAGATTCTTAGTATCCGTAACTACTGCTGACATACCACTTATAAAGGCCTGACCCTCTGTCTGCTCTCTTATCTGTATGATAGCATTCATAGTATCATCACTTGAAGTTGTATTATCGAAGAATATTGCAAATAAAGTTGTATCTGTGCTGTCATTCTCGAAATACTTTCTGAATTTTGATGGAACAATCTCAGATGGAACATCTTCACCAACTATTCCTGTGTAAGAAATAACCTGTGCAACGTGGTCTACATTCTCTACCTTCTTAATAAGTCTGTCAGTAGACTTCGTATCCATATTCTGGACAACGACCATCGCGTATGCACCCTTATTGAAGTCATCCATAAGAATGTCCTGACCCTGCATAGTCTCTATCTCATTCGGAAGATAATACAGAATATCGTAATTAACTCTTGTATTAAAGTATCCGATTGCAGATGGAATAAGAAGCAGGAAACTCAGAATAAGAATTGGAATTCTGAGTTTAACAATTACTTTTCCAAACTTTTCCATAACTCGCCTCATTTCTACGTCTGCGACGTAATTTTACTTTGATTGGACTGATAACCTCTCAATAATTAATAACTCTCTTAATTAATTACATTTATTATCAATTCAATACATATGACCGTGATCTCTCAAATATGACTTTTGGTCATTTTCTTTGCAAGTGTTATTCTAGCACAAAATGACCGATAGTCAATACTCAAAATGACTAAAAGTCATTTTTTTATAGATTTTTTATTTTCAACATGGTAGAATATTAATTGACAGAACAACTAATATTATGCCTGCATTAGATTGGAGATTTTATGGGAAAACTTGAGAACAACAAACAACAGAAAAGGACTTCCCTCTTAGATACAGCTTTTAAGCTCTTTACAACGCAGGGTGTTTCCAAGACATCAATTGCCGAGATTTCACAGAAAGCTGGAATTGCCAAGGGAACTTTTTATCTGTATTTCAAAGATAAATATGATATAAGAAATAAGCTCGTTTCTCACGAGGCAAGCAAGCTCTTTAAAAATGCAGTGAGTGCATTAGAGCTTCATATAAAAGAACAGCAGATTAATGACCATTCGTTTACAATTACATTTACTGAGGAGATTATATTTATTGCTGACCACATAATTAATGTGCTTAACACCAACCAGACACTTCTTACATTTATATCAAAGAACCTGTCGTGGGGAATATTTAAAGAGGCTCTTACAACCAATGTCGCTGATGACGACATTAATTTTAAAGATATCTACTATGAAATGCTTGAAGACTCTGGTCTTAACCTCAACGAGCCCGAGATTATGCTGTTTATGATTGTCGAGCTTATAAGCTCAACATGCTACAGCTCAATCCTTTACAAAGAACCAGCTGATATTGACAGGCTCAAGCCTTACCTTTATAAGGCCATTAAGGCAATTATCAATGAACATACAATAGAAGATTAGAAGATAAGAAATCCCCTTCCTTACCAGAAATATTATCTGACAAAGAAGGGGATTTGTACCACTCCACCTATAATTTTAAAATTTACTCTTAAATTTATTTTAGCTAAGACTCTCTTTTAATCACTCTTTTATATAAGTTTTTAACATTTGTGTAACATTTTTTCTTTTAAGAACTAATTTCCCAGAAGCTTATTATATATATCCCTCTTAGATACGCCCCTGTCCCTGGCTGCTGCCTTCATAGCCTCTTTTTTATCAAGTCCCTGTGCTATATACATATCAACGTGTTCCTGCTCAGACATAGTAAGCCACTGTGCCTGTGCTTCCTCTTTAAGCTCATTTCTGTCTTTTCCAGCAATTACAAGAACATACTCGCCCCTTGGCTGGTTATTCTCATAATAACTGCACGCCTCTGCAAGCGTTGTAACCATACTATTCTCATAGCGTTTGGTAAGTTCCTTGCATATAGTAACTGCCCTGCTTCCTCCTAACACCTCAGAAAGCTCTTTAAGTGTCTTTAAAAGCCTGTGTGGAGCTTCGTATATAATCATTGTTCTTGTTTCATCTTCAAGCTCTTTTAATATGTCTTTACGCTCATTCTTGTCCGCCGGAAGAAATGCTTCAAATGCAAAACGTCTTGTTGCCTGTCCCGACATTGTAAGTGCCGTTATACACGCTGCCGCACCAGGAACTGATGATACCTTAATTCCTGATGCAAGTGCCTGCCTTACAAGCTCCTCTCCCGGGTCAGATATTCCAGGTGTTCCAGCATCAGTTATTACAGCGACTGACATTCCTTTAAGCATCTTCTCAACAAGCACCTTTGCCTTATCATACTTGTTATATTCATGATAGCTTGTCATCGGCGTATTAATCTCAAAATGATTAAGCAGCTTTATGCTGTTTCTCGTATCCTCCGCCGCAATAATATCAACTTCCTTTAATATCCTTAACACCCTGAACGTAATATCCTCAAGATTACCAATCGGAGTTGCACACAAATATAACTGCCCAACTCCGCTATTATTATGAGAGCCATTAAATTCTTCAAGTGCCTGCACACTATCATAATCAATATCTGTAATATTATCTTCCATACTGCTCCTCTCTTAAATTCATACTAATTGTACATTTTTAAAAGTTCTTCCGTGTAACTTCCATCGCTATTGTATACAATAAGTGGTTCTTCCACTATAAGCTGTGAACATCCGCCCTTTACCGCCTCTATAAGCACCATATTAGCTGGCTTATCTATATGCGGATACACAAGCCTTATACGCTTTGGCTCAAGGTGGTTATTCTTCATAGAAGTAAATATATCTACAAGTCTTGATGGTCTGTGAACCATATACATATGTCCCTTAACCTTAAGGCACTTTGAAGCTTCCCTTACAACGTCCTCAAGACTGCATAGAAGCTCGTGTCTTGCGATTGCCTTGGCACTCTCAGGATTAACAATTCCGTGATTTTCATTCATATATGGTGGATTGCTTGTAACCACATTAAAAGAAGCCCCACCTAAAATATGTGAAGCTTCTTTAATATCACCTTTTACAATATTAACCTTGTCTGACAGACTATTAAGTTCAACATTTCTGACAGCAAGGTCATAACTGATATCCTGAATTTCCAAGCCTGTATACATACTGCCTGGATTTTTCGCCTGCATAAGAATTGGTATTACACCATTTCCAGTACCCATATCAAGCACCTTCTGGTTCTTTCCGGCCTTCGCAAATGTAGACAACAACACAGCATCCATTCCAAAACAGAACACATCTGTATTCTGGATTAGTCTGAGATTATCCCTGCATAAGTCATCAATTCTCTCATTGGCATTAATACCTGCATTAATATTAGCATCAGTCATCATTAATATGGGCTTTTCCTTCCTTTTTCTCAAGCTCTTCGAGTTCTTTTAACTCTTTATCATCTATATTCATTCTGTCGTTTCTTCTCTTAGGCTTAAATCTAAGCTCAGCAACAGGATACTCTCTTATCTCTTTCTCATCTCCATCAAGTGTGACAATTACCTTAACAAGCTGTCTTAACACATTAACGCTTGATACCTCACCCTTTAACTTCTCAGGTGTAGTAACATAATCTCCCACATTAGGAAGGTTGCTGTTAAGCTCCTCGTAAGTTTCCTGCTCATTCTTAAGACAGCACATAAGTCTTCCACACACACCCGATATCTTTGATGGATTAAGCGATAAATTCTGTTCCTTTGCCATCTTAATTGACACTGGTATGAACTCTGGCATATATGTTGCACAGCACAATGGTCTTCCACAAGAACCAATTCCGCCTAATATCTTAGTTTCATCTCTTACACCAATCTGACGAAGTTCAATTCTTGTCTTAAATACTGCTGCCAGATCCTTTACAAGCTCTCTGAAATCAATTCTTCCATCCGCTGTAAAGTAGAACAATACTTTATTATTGTCAAATGTATACTCAACCTTTATAAGCTTCATTTCAAGATTATGCTTCTTAATCTTCTCAAGACATATCTTATACGCTTCTTTTTCCTTTTCCCTGTTCTTAGCTTCCCTTTCATCATCATCAGGTGTCGATATTCTGATAATAGCCTTAAGCGGCTGTACAACTGCTGAATCCTCAACCTCTCTTTCACCAAGAACAACGTGGCCATACTCAATTCCTCTTGCTGTTTCAACAATAACGTGCTGACCAACCTCAACATTATACTGTCCCGGTGCAAAGAAATATATTTTGCCCACCTGCCTGAATCTAACACCAACAACTTTAGTCATCTATTTTTAATCTCCAATCCTGCCAAATATTAACTTCCAACATTAGTCAATTATTCACTAACTATCATTTTCCAATATATTAACTATCAGCATTAGTCATTCATTTACTAATTACCATTTATTAATCACCTACATAGCCTCTTTCATAGCCATAATAAGAAGTTCTATGCATAAGTCAAAATTAACATTGGCCTTAAGTCTTACCTTTACTTTATCTATTGAATTAAGTATATCCTGAATTCCTTCGTATGACATAACCTCAGCCTGCGATTTGATAAGCGAAATCTCATCACTAAATATAAGATAATTCGTATCATTGGTACTCTTAAACATAAGCACGTCCCTGAACCACATAGCCATAAGATCAAGATAATCGTCTATTGTAAGCTTGTAATTAGTCACATCTTTAACAACTGCCATTATGTCTGCCGCCGTCATATCCTTCACATTCTTGATAACGTGCATAACATCATTCTTTAAATGTGCGAATTCCGTACTTTCTATAATAGTCTTAGCACGTCCAATCTTACCCTGTGCAAAATCAGCCGCAAACTTACGTTCATATTCTGACACGTCATAGTTGTCCTTAAGATAATCCATAACTACGCTTTCCTTTAATGGCTTTAAATCAAGAAGCACACATCTTGATATAATAGTCTGTAAGAAAATGTCTGCGTTAGTTGTAATAAATATAACAATACCATACGCTGGTGGCTCTTCTATAGTCTTAAGAAGTGCATTCTGTGCCTGCACTGTAAGCTTCTCAGCCTCATCTATAATGTATATCTTATAACGGCTTGAGTATGGTTTAATAAGCATATCTGATATTATCTGATCTCTTACATCATCTACACCTATACTTGCAGGCTTCTCGTGTCGTACCCATATTATATCAGGCTGATTGCCTGACTCTGTCTGTATACAGGAATGACATTTATTACAAGGCTTATTATCGCCCTCTGCCTCACACTGTAATGCTTTTGCAAATATCTTGGCAATCATCTTCTTTCCAGCACCAAGCCCTCCATTGATAATGTAAGCGTGTGATACCTTATTTAATTTAATTGCGTTCTGTAAATGCTCTTTAATTGTATCGTATCCATAAATATCTGAAAATGTGCTCATTATATACTCCAATCTTATGCTGATATATCAAGCAATAAACCCCTGATATCATCAATTCTTCCTACAATCTCAAGATGATTTTTCTCTTCTTTAACAAGTTCTCCTGCCAGCTCATCAAGATTCTTATCCACAAGTTTAACAATACCGTATACTCTGTGTCTGCCTCGTCTGTCAAGGAAGTTCTCTCTTGAGAACTTATGGGAACGGTTAACAACCTCGTTAAGAAATCCCTTAACAAGCTCCCTGTACTTTCGCATATCCTTAATATCCATATGCTTTGCAATCTTCTCACCCTGCTCAGTAATCTGTTCCATCATATTACCAAGCTTTTCCTGAAGATCCTTTTCTTCTATATTACTGATAAGAGTAAACTTAAAACTACTGTCCGTACTCTCTGTATTCTTCACCTGCTGAACTGAAGATGATGTCTGTATATCATTAATCTTTATATCCATAACTTTACTCTCTTTCGTGTCCACCATCATATAATTGTATCATATAAATATCATTAAGACAATTCAAGTCAACTCACTCTTACTGCATTTATAAAAGCTGCTGCTTAATTGCCTCCTTGATTTCCCTGATACAATCCTCTATTGTTCCATCGTTGCTAAATCTCTGATTAATTCCGGCTTCTTTAATCTTCTCCTCTGAGAAATCCTCGCTGTCTGCAAGAAAACGCCTGCACATTTCCTCATACTGTGGTACTTCCTGCTTCTGTTCCCTGTTGATAGCTCTCATAAGCCTTATTCCATCATCGACTTCTATATATATCGGTAATATTGCTTCTTTTCCAAAGTATGCGCAAAATTTATTGTAAGCCTCAATAGTACCTATGACAATGTACTTATCACCGCTTCCAAGCCTAATCTGCCCATCATCAACTGTAAAATATTTCCATTCACCATATACCGTGTTATATGTCCGCATTTCTATTACTTTATCAGCCGCTTCAAGCTCCAATGCCTTCTCATTATCTACATAATAATACTCCACGCCTTCTTTCTCTCCAGCTCTCATAGGTCTTGTTGTATACATAATAATAGTCTTAAGATTTAGTTCTTTATCCCCAACTAAAGCCTTAAATATATTATCTTTCCCACTTGAACTTTTTCCCATTAAAAATGCTATCTCAGGCATAACAAAGCTCCTTCTTTTACACCTACAACCTCCAGACCTGCCTCACCGGCCGCCTTAAGTATTGCAATAATCTTTCGTGTAATAACCTCTCCCGGACATAATATCGGTATTCCCGGTGGATATACATACACTGACTCTCCACTTATCTTACCATATATCTTCTCATTATTCATCTGAATTTCATCACAACCTGATAAATCCCGCCTGTTAAATGCTTCTGCAATCGTCAAAGCCTGCTCATCCCTGAAATCGGCAATATTTACCTTATTACCATTATCCTCATCATTAATTAAAATCTCATCTTTACTTCTATTATTATATTTACTCCTACTCTCATCTATTTCTTCGTCTATCTCCTTTAATGCCGCAAGAACTCTATTATCTAATTCTTCGTCTATCTCTTTTAATGCCGCAAGAAATCTATCATAATACTCCTGCGAGTCAAATATTGATGTCATCGCTATCACATACTTTATAGATGACATTTCAAGCTGAATTTTATATTTATAAAATAGAGTGTCATATAACCATTTTGCATCTTTATATCCTAATACAAGCTTTGATATGTCGTCTGTATTTATTAACCTGATGTGCTTTAATTCTGACAATCCATTTCTTAAAATAGTGAGCTTATCAACATATTCAGCAAATAATTTATCACCGTCATTCTTAACAATGCTCAAACTTCTTGCTATAGAAGACATTAATATATACGATGGGCTTGTCGACTGGTATATATTCCAATACCTTTTTATGCGTTCTACATCAACTATTCCATAATTAATATGCATAATCGCTGTCTGTGTAAGTGATGGAAGGGTCTTATGCACACTGTTAATTACTACATCAGCCCCACTCTTAACTGCTGACTGAGGAAAGCTTTCTGAGAAATTAAAATGTGCACCGTGAGCCTCATCAACAATCAATGGAATATTATATTGGTGAAGGTACTCTGCTATTAACTTAATATCAGATACATTTCCCTCATAAGTTGGTGATGTAAGTATCACAGCCTTAATATCATTTCTATCATGGTCTGAACTGTATTTATCCACAGTATCTTTGATTTCTTTTAATGTTATCCCCTTATAATACCCATATTCCTCATCATATTCTGGATAAATATACACAGGATTCAGTTCATTGAGGATAACTGCATTATAAACCGATATATGACAGTTTCTTGCCATTATAACAACATCATTTTTGTGGGTAACTCCACATATTGCCGACATATTACCTGCTGTACTTCCATTTACCAGATACCAGCTCTCATCAGCTCCGTAAAGCTTCGCCGCCTCATCAAATGCATCCTTAATAATATCCTCGGCATTGTGCATATTATCAAAACCATTAATCTCCGTTATATCTTTCTCATACGGATTTCCCATATCACCCATATATAACTCAATTAATTCTTTGTTCCTTTTAGTCCCTGGCATATGCATAGGTACTACATTCTCATCTTTATATTTATCTAACTTAGACAATATATCATTATATTTAACATTCGGTTTAATGTCTGAATTTTTATTTGAAGTTCCTGCATTGCCATTCAATAATATATCATCATATTTAATATCCTTATTTGTAGTTCCTGTTTTATCCGATTTTCTTGTTTTATCTAAATTCATCTTTATACTCTTATCTTCATTCCAATTCATTGTTACACTCTCATCTTTTATTTACTGTTATTTATTATTGGGATACAAAAAAACCATAGATACTACATAACGTAATACCTATGGTATAAATAAGTGCCTAGAACCGGAATCGAACCAGTGACACGAGGATTTTCAGTCCTCTGCTCTACCGACTGAGCTATCTAGGCAAAGTAGCGGGGACAGGATTTGAACCTGTGACCTTCGGGTTATGAGCCCGACGAGCTTCCGAGCTGCTCTACCCCGCGTCATCTATAACTATTGTATTCATATATGATGAAGATTATTCATCAAATGGGCGGAGAAGGATTCGAACCTTCGAAGGCAGTGCCAGCAGATTTACAGTCTGTCCCCTTTGGCCACTCGGGAATCCACCCATATAAAATTAAATTAACAATAACCCTAGCCTTCCAACCAAGATATTATTGTTAATAAAAAGCCGACAGTCGGAGTCGAACCAACAACCTGCTGATTACAAATCAGCTGCTCTGCCATTGAGCCA
>ERZ1026878.621-NODE-621-length-26525-cov-11.844239_pt1 | contig 26525 bp, 21 predicted proteins | sample MGYA00380169_ERZ1026878 | MGnify/ENA primary metagenome ERZ1026878 (study PRJEB33269, sample SAMEA4719805) | human gut metagenome | biome: human-associated habitat; feature: organic feature; material: feces | place: Cameroon | collected 2013-10 ...
CCTTGATGTGGCCGTGGCTCAGCTTTGCCGGGAAGCAGGCGGTATCGCTGGGGATGGTGGCCTGTCCGGCCAGATACAGCCCGCGGGTGGACACCGGGCTGGTGTGCACCGCAAAGCCAAGGCTCGTCCAGAAGGCGTACCAGAAGGGCAGCAGCTCGTAGAAGCCCAGACACATCGGGATACCGATAGAGCCGCGCTTGCCGGGCACAGGCTTGTAGCTGGCCAGCAGCTGCTGCTTGTAGGCGTACAGGTTCAGGCTGTTATCCTCACTTTTGCCGGTAACGGGCTTATCGCAGCGGTTGCCGGAGATGAACTTGCGGCCATCGGCAAAGGTGTTGACGGTGAGCTGGCAGTGGTTGCCGCAGCCTCCGCACTTGACACTGACCACCTTCTGGTCGAAGGCTTCCAGCTCGGCCAGATTCATCATGGCGGAGGTCTCCCGGTGGTTCTTATGGCTCTGGCGCAGGCCGAACAGGGCCGCGCCGTAGGCCCCCATCAGGCCCGCGATGTCGGGGCGGATGACCTCCACACCCATTTCCTTTTCAAAGGCACGGAGCACGGCTTCATTATAGAAGGTACCGCCCTGCACCACGATCTTGCGGCCCAGCTCTTCCGGGCTGGAAGCGCGGATCACCTTGTACAGCGCGTTCTTGACCACGCTGATGGACAGGCCTGCGGAGATGTTCTCGATGCTGGCACCGTCCTTTTGCGCCTGCTTGACCGAGCTGTTCATGAACACGGTGCAGCGGCTGCCCAAGTCCACCGGGCGGTCTGCGAACAGACCCAGTGCGGCAAACTTCTTGACGTCATAGCCCAGCGCCTGCGCAAAGGTCTGCAAAAAGCTGCCGCAGCCGGAGGAGCAGGCCTCGTTCAGGAAGATGTTGCTGATGGCACCATCCTCGATCTTGAAGCACTTCATGTCCTGCCCGCCGATGTCAATGATGAAGTCCACGTCCGGCATAAAGTACTTGGCAGCGGTAAAATGCGCCACCGTTTCCACCAGACCGTAATCACAGCGGAAAGCGTTCTTTACCAGCTCCTCGCCGTAGCCGGTGGTGGTGACGCTGGCCACCTGCAGCCCCGGGTGCTCCTTATAGATCTTGAGCAGCTGCTCCCGGATGAGGGGCAGCGGGTTGCCAAGGTTGGGCTGATAGTTGGTGTACAAAATCTGGCTCTTTTCGTCCACCACCACCAGCTTGACGGTGGTAGAACCGGAGTCGATGCCGATATGCACCGGCCCGCAGTGGGCACTAAAAGCCACGCGGGGCACACTGTGAGACATGTGCCGTGCGTGGAAAGCCTCGTACTCCTCCTTGCTGGCGAACAGCGGCGGCTCGCTGGCATAGGTTGCGGTGGCGGCGTACTTGTCCAGCGCAGCGGCCACCTCGGTGAGCACAAACTCCTTGTCGGCATACAGAGCAGCGCCCAGCGCCACATACAGCAGGCTGTTTTCCGGACAGGTGCCGGTCACGTTCAGCGCTTCGTCAAAGCTCTTGCGCAGCACGGTGCTGAAGGTGAGCGGGCCGCCCAGATAAAGGATATTGCCCTTGATGGGACGTCCCTGTGCCAGACCGGCGATGGTCTGGTTGACCACGGCCTTATAGATGCTGGCGGCGATATCCTCGGTGCGGGCACCCTGATTGATCAGCGGCTGCACATCGCTTTTGGCGAACACGCCGCAGCGGGAAGCGATGGTATAGGTGCGCTGCGCCTGCTCGGCAGCCTTGTTCATTTCCTCGGCGCTCATCTTCAGCAGGGTAGCCATCTGGTCGATGAAAGCACCGGTGCCGCCGGCACAGCTGCCGTTCATGCGCACCTCGGTGCCGTTGGTCAAAAACAGGATCTTGGCATCCTCGCCGCCCAGCTCAATAACACAATCAGTCTTTGGCATAAAGCGCTTGACCGCCACGCGGGTGGAGAATACCTCCTGCACAAAGGGCACACCGCAGCTGTCGGCCAAGCCCATACCGGCAGAGCCGGAGATGCTGAGCAGCGCCTTGCGGCCATGCAGATGCTCGGCATCAATGCGCCGCAGCAGCTCCTGCGCCTTTTCCAGAATATGACTATAATGTCGTTCGTATGTAGAATACAGCAGTTCATCATGCTCGCCCAGCACCACGCACTTGATGGTGGTGCTACCGATGTCAAGACCTACTCTCACCTTGTTTTTCCTCCTAAGGACAAATAACCGGAACATAACGCCCCGGCTGCTATGGCAAACAAGCCGTTTGCGGCAAAGACCCGCAACGGCGTTTTTTCTTTTTAGCTTCCCGCATTGCGCATCTACGTCATTTTCAAACAGTACGCGTTATAAAAAACACAGCAAATGCGCTTTTGCATACATTATTATTATAATCCAATCGCGGGCGGCATTCAATCCATGTTGTCTATTTTACACGAAAAAAATAGTATTTTTTGCTCAAAAGGCTGAACTTTTTGTGAACATGTGTCGGTTTTCCCGCAAAAAAAGCCGCCGCACAGCGCTTTGTGCAGCGGCCTTATACCGGCGGAACGATTTCGAATGGCTCCGCATACGCTTTGGCTATTTTCAGCGGAAATTCCTCTCTACGCCCCGCGCGTAAAAATGTTTTTGGAGTGCTCCGTTTTCCTTACCGATTCACGAAATTCAGCACCAGAACCAGCAGCAGCATGTGCACGGGGTAAAAGGCGTAGCAGGCATACTGGAAAGGCTTGCTGTGGTAGCCCTGCCGACCGCGGTACAGCCAGATGGGCACCAGTGCCAGCAGCGCCAGCCCCTGCTGGCAAAGCTCAAAGTCCATGCCGAAGAGCTGAATGGGGTACATAAGCCCGCCCAGCAGCTCCACGTTGACCCAGTACAGCGCTGCCAGCTGCCCCAGCAGACACCACCACTTGCGCCCGTGCCCGTGAAAAAAGTAGAAGATGAACACAGTCAACACACCGGCGCCGTAGTAGTCCACCATGCCCAGCGTGCCCAGCACCGCACCCGCCACCACCACAAGGGCGGATACCAGCAGGTACAGTCCTGTTTTTTGCTTTTTGCGCACCGTTTCCATCAAGTGGATGCCCAGAATGCCCAAAAGCAGCGTCCAGATGACGTTCTGGTGCACCGGGTAGAACCATGTACCGCCGTACATCAAATCGAAGGGGATTTCCGAAAGCAGGGCAAACAACAGCAGACGCAGGGTGTATTTTTTCAGGTCGTGGGTGTGGAAGTAGCCCTCCACCGCCATAAAGGCAAAGATGGGAAACGCCACCCGCCCGGCACAGGTCAGCCATTCCTGCGCGGGCAGCAGCGTCGCCCACAGGTGGTCCATCAGCATCAGCGCCATGGCAAGGATATGAAGAGCCGCTGCGCTCAGGTCAAAGCGGGTCGCGGCAGTGGAATCGATCGGTTTGGTTGACATACACATACCTCGTCTTTGTCGAAATTTGGTCGTTCTGTCTGGAATACGAACGAGCCCCGCAAAGAATTGCAGCCCCGGCCAGATTTTTCCACCGCCGGGGCTGCAGGAATGCTTTATTTTTTCCGCTGCGAAGCACCCAGACACAAAAAGGCGGAGCCAAGGCAGAGCCATACCACCGCCGTAGAGTGATTTTCGCCGGTAAAAAAGTTCAGCGCCGCAACAAGAAAAAACAACAGTCCACTGAGATAAAACAGGTTGCATTTTTTCATAGAGCATTCCTCCGGTCTTGGTTTTTTCACCGGCTATTTTGGATACGGCAAGCGCAGGGGCGGCTGTCATTTTACTCCGCGTGCAAAGGGGCGCAGAGCGCCCACCCGGCACGCAGAAAGTGTGTGCCCGCAGCAGTCTGCGGGGCAAATTCATGAAGGGTGGCTTGCCTGCCTGCCCATGGAGACGTAAGCGCAAAAGCAGGAATGCGGGAAGGAGCAAGGGACGGTTTCGGCGAAAAAGCGTCTGGCGGTGGCGGAAAAGCCGAACGCAAGATTTTTTCATAATAGCTGGCTCGTAAGGTGAGCCGTACCAAAACTTCCTTGCGGAAATGTGCAGCGTTATAGTTCATCTGCACCTGAACCGGCAGCTGTGCACCCGGCGCTTGCCGCACCCAAAATAGCCGGTGGAACGTTTATTTAGTTTTTGACGTTTTCCAGATAGATCTCAAAGGCTTCGGCAAAGCTGGCGTTCACATCAAAGGGGACAGTGTAGTCTACCTTGGAGGTCACAAGGCAGAGGTCCAGCCGATTGGAGGTTTCGTCTGCCTGCCGGTTCAGTTTGCTCAGCGCGGCATGGATGACCTTGCGGTCGTAGTTGATGGTGGTCACCCGCTTCACATCGCAGCAGTAGGAGATCTGGTTTCCCTCGGCGTTGAAACGGTAGCCGGTGCCCCCGCCGGAGAGCAGCTGCTCAGAGCTGCGCAGGTCGTTCATCCGTTTGAAGGTACGGGCAATGCTCTGCCGCGCGGCATTCAGGCTGACCTCGCTGTCCATATCCATGTCCAGCGCATCCTTTGCCTTGCGGATGGCAGCAAACAGGCGGCTCTTCTCCTCCATCAGATAGAGCATGAACCGGGCAACGTCGGTGATCTGCTCTGCATATTCGGTCTGTGCTACGTCCATAACGGTCTCGTCCTCAGCCTCGGGCATCACCTTATGGCGCAGATAGGTGTTGGCCACCTTGGTCACGTTGGCATCGCAATCCAGAATGCCCTGCGCCTCATCCAGCAGGGACTGGAGCTTGTTCTGGTAGCGGAATGCTTCCTTCAGGTTCATAGTCGTTCCCTCCATCTTGTTTTTTCTGCTTTCAGCTTACCACAGACTGCCCGCCCGCGCAAGCGTTCCGGTAAAATGAGCAAAACGCCCGCCCCGGCATGACCGGGGCGGGCGTTTTGCATTTGCTGTGACACTTATTGGGATAAGAGATTGGCATTACTCAGCCGGCCACGCGCTCGGTGCGGCCTGCCTCCAGCATATAGCGCAGGAAGCCGGTCACGTCGGCAGGGTCGGTCACGGTGAGGTCAAAGCCCTTCTTGGGGGCAGTGTCCATCATCTGCAGCATGGAGCGTGCGGTAGTGTCCTTTTTCAGGTCGCAGGTCTTACCGTTGTCCAGATGCAGCAGCACGCTGCCGTGGCTGGCAGAAAGCTGGCGCATGAAACGTTCCTTATCAAAATACTCGATACGAAGCATAGGAATACCTCCTTGATGAAATGGTTTATGTTACACTTGCCGTCCAGTCCTCTTTGGACAGACAGCGGGAGAATAGCGGTTTTGCCCGGCAGTGGAAACGCTTGCACAGCTTGCGTCCCGGCTGCCTTGGTGCTATACTGAGCTTGGAAGCTCTGATAGGATAATACCACAAAACAATCGCAAATTATAGAACAGAACCGCATAGTATATGCAACAAAACCGGCATTGACAAAAAACATTCAAAGTATTGCGGAAAGGATTTGGTGAATATGGCATATCAGACAAGCTGTGCATCCTATACCAGCGGCCGGGTGGGGCTGTCCAGCGCTACTGCCGTGGTGGCCGATGCCGCCGGGCGAGAGCAGACCCAGCACGGCAGCCCGCTGTTCCCTATCGCCTGCTACGCCGAGGATCTTTCCTGTTTTTCGGTGGCGTGGCACTGGCACGAGGAATTTGAGTTTATTCTGGCGGCACTGGGGCCCATCCATGTAGATGTGAACAAGACCCGCCTGACCTTGCAGACCGGGCAGGGGGTGTTCATCAACTCCGGGGCGCTGCACGCGGTAGAGCCCGCCGAGGGCAGGGCGCTGCTGCACTCCGGCGTGTTCCAGCCCCGGCTTGTCGGCGGCATGGACACCGTATTCTGGCAAAAACTCATCCGCCCGCTCTTGCAGCCTGGCACACCGCCCTTCTTTTTGCTGGACGAGGCCGTGCCATGGCAGCGGCAGGTACTGCTCTGCCTGCGGGAGGCGTGGAAGGGCGTGGCGGACGAGCCCTTTGACTACGAGAACCGGGTGCGCTACCACCTTACCGCTGCCCTGCGGCTGCTCATCACCCAATGCGTCAGCGGCAAGGTGAAGGTATCGGAGCAGGAGCAGATCGCCTCGGAGCGGATGAAGCAGATGCTCCGCTATGTAGAGGAGCACTACGCCGAGGAGCTGACCGTGGAAAAGCTGGCCGACTGCGTTGCCCTGAGCGAAAGTGCCTGTCTGCGCAGCTTCCGGCAGTTTCTGGGCATCACGCCCATCCAGTACGTCAAGCAGTTCCGGGTGGAAAAGGCCGCAGAGCTGCTGCGCTCCACCCGGCTCAAGACCGGCGAGGTGGGGCTGGAATGCGGTTTTTCCGATGCCAGCTATTTTATCAAGACCTTCCGGGAGATCAAGCACTGCACCCCTCGGGAGTACCGTATCCGCTTCTGCTGAGCAAAAAGTAAAAAATGCCGGGCAGCTGCAGGCTGCCCGGCATTGCATTATAAAATTTTCCCCTGCCAGCGCTCCGGCGGGATGATCGGCTCGGTGACAAAAGCTTCGGGGTTCGGGGCAAGAACATGGCGGGTGACCCGGAAAAGCCCCTCGGCGTCGCACAGGATACACTTTGCATCGCCAAATTTTGTATTCCGGGCTGCGCCGCAGTCCAGATATGCCTGTTCCAGCTTGACGAAATCCTCCGAGATATGCGGCTGCTGCGCGTTGTAGTGGCGGCGCATATAGACGGTGTGCTGCACCCCGGTTTCGTCCACCACGGTCAGCTGCAGGGGCTTGTCGGTCAGGCGGTTCGGCACGTTCAGCACCTCCTCCACGCTATGGATAAAGGTGTTGCGGGCGTGGGTGACCCCCAGCAACAGCACTTTGCCGTGGGCTGCCCGCAGCCGGTCGTAGCAGCCGCCGGGAGTGCAGGGGGTGTTGGCGTCCAACTCTCCTTCCAGATACGCAGCCGCCCCCTTGCCGTAAGCCGCCATGCTGTGGGTGGGGTGTAGCGAGCGCACCACCCCGGGGCGCTGCCGGAACAGCTCCGGCAGAATGCCCACACAGCACGGGCTGCGGCGCACATCGAACACTCGGTTTTCCTCGTTGATGAACCGCCATGTGTGGGTGGGCAGCAGCAGCAAGCCCTCCGCAAAAAACTCCATCCATGCGTCCAGAACCGTGTCTGCGCCGCCCTCCACCGGGCCGATGGACTTCATGGAGGAATGGATCAGGATGGTCTCGTTGCCTGTCAGCCCCATTGCTGCAAGGTCGTGCTTGAGGTCAGCCTTTGTATATGCCATGTCGTTTCTCCTTTTCGGGCATTTTGTCTGTACCCAGTTTACCGCCTTTTGTGCGGCAAAGCAAGCCGATACACAAAAAGGCACATACCCTGCCGCGTCTGCGAGGGTATGTGCCTTTCAGCTTTTTTCAGTGGTCAGCGGTTACTCGCCCAGCAGTTCCTTGCGCACCGGTGCAACCTGATCGTTCACCAGTTCCTTCAAAGCCTTCTGGAAGTGCCACATATCATTGCCGAGAATGATCATGTTGTAGCCGTCTGCAATAGCCTGCTTCAGGTTCTCCTGCGTGGGAGGCACCACCGGGCCCAGAACGCCCAGACCCTTGGCGCGGCACTTTGCCACCAGCGTCTTGTAGGCCTCGTGGACCTCCTCGCCCATGGAGTAGCCGATCTTCAGCTGCTTGGAAACAGCGTAGTCGATGGGTCCGAAGTTGACGGCATCAATGCCGGGCACGTCAAGGATCTCGTCGATGTTGTCGGTAAACTCAAAGTCCTCGTCCATAGGGATGACCAGCGTATCCCGGTTCTGCTGCTCGATGTAGGCGTTCCAGTCAAAGTTGTGGTAACCAAAACCGGCAGCACGCACGTTGGTCTCGCCGCCGCGGCGGCCCAGCGGTGCAAACTTTGCGCCCTCCACGCTGCGGCGTGCCATTTCGGCCGTCTTGCAGTGGGGGATCACAACGCCGTCTGCGCCCCATTCCAGCACCTTGCGGATGGCTACCTCGTTGTCGTCTGCCATGCGCACCAGCACCGAAATATCATGCAGTTTTGCCGCCATGATCTGCTTTTCGAATGCTTCATCCAGCATATAGTTGGTGTGCTCCAGATCCAGATAGATAAAATCCAGACCGGACATGGCAATGTTTTCGATCACGCAGGTCGTGCCGGTAAAACACGCCATACCGAAAACCGGGCCCTTTTTCATCTTTTCCTTCAGAGTCAATTCTTACACCTTCTCTTTTTTCTCGGGTTCCTATTATAAACCGCACCCGCTTTGCGGCGGGTGCGGCTGCGTACAGACCTATGCTTAGAAAATGCTGTAACCCAGCAGCTGCGGCAGGGCGGTGGTCAGCGGGCCCCACAGGCTGATAGAAATCAGCACGATGACGTTGCAGATGACATAAGGTGCAGCGCCCTTGAAGATCTCAATGATGGGCATACGGTTGATCTTGTTGCAGGCGTTCAGGCACATGCCAACGGGAGGCGTGACCAGACCGATAGCAAGGCCGGTAATCATCATAGCGCCGAACTGCAGCGGAGAGAAGCCGTACTGCTGCATGACCGGCAGCAGGATGGGAGTCAGCAGTAGGATGGCGGGGCTGACGTCGATGAAGGTACCGATCAGCAGAATCAGCACGTCAAAGATCAGCGCAATGGCCCACGCGGGCAGGTTGAGGGACATGAAGAATGCGCCCACGGTCTGCGGCACCTTCTGCATGGTGAGCACCCATGTGAAGATGGTGGTAAAGCCGATGATGAGCATGATGGAGGAGGAGGAGATCAGGGTCTTTTTCAGTGCCTCCCAGACACCCTTCCAGGTCAGCTCCTTGTAAACGAAGAAGCCCACCAGAATGGAGTACAGCACAGCGACACCTGCGCTCTCGGAGGCGGTGCAGACGCCAAAGGAAACGCAGATGATAATGAACACCGGCATGATCAGGGCGGGAATGCCGCTCAGCAGGCTCTTGGCGGCGCGCTTTGCGTCAAACTTGGCCTTTGCCGGGTGCCAGCCCTTCTTTGCGCTGATGATGTACACGAGGACCAGCTGAGTCAGGCCGATCAGGATGCCGGGCACGGCACCTGCCATGAACAGAGCACCCACGGATGCGCCGGAGATCATGGAGTAAACGATCATGGGGGTAGAGGGCGGGATGATCATGCCCATGGTGGAGGAAGCAACGGTGATACCCGCAGAAGCCTCCGGAGGATAGCCCTCCTTTTCCATGGCGGGAATCAGGATGGAGCCCAGAGCAGAGGTATCTGCCACAGAGGAGCCGGAGATGCCGCCGAAGATCATGGAGGCCACGATGTTCACTTCGCCCAGACCGCCGCGCACCGGGCGCAGCAGCTCCATGCAGAAGTTGATGATACGCTGGGTGATACCGCCGGTATTCATCAGCTCACCGGCCAGCATAAACAGCGGCATGGCTATCATCAGCTCGCTGTAAGCGCCGTTCCACACGCGCTGCGGCAGCATGGTGATAAAGTTGGGTGCGTAGATCAGAATATAGCTCACGCAGGAAGCGCCGATTGCAAAGGCCAGCGGCACGCCCAGCGCAGCAAAGAAGATTAGCAGCACCAGAAGGATGAGCATTGCCATAAGTATTTTCTCTCCTTTCCCTTATGCGTCTTCCTTGGTCAGCGCCTTGTTCTTGGGCGCAAAGAAGGAAATGTCGGCCTTATACAGGGTGATGATCTTGATCACGACGCAGATGGCGCAAATGATGCCGCAAACCGGCATGATGCCGTACATATACATCATGGGGATCTCCATACCCTGACTGATCTGCTTGCCTGCAACGCCAACGTACTTGAAGCCCTGATAGGTGAATACCAGATCCACGGCCAGTACGATGAGGTAGTTGATGATGGCCAGCCAGCGCTTGCGGGCGGGCTTGACACCGTCGTAGATGATGTCGATCATGACGTGCTCATCCTTGATGACGTTGATGCCCATGCCCCAGAAGGTGGTAAAGGCAAACAGGGTGGTGTTGAACTCTGCCAGCTGCTTCCAGCTCAGGGAGAAGCAGTAGCGTGCAATGACCGTAAAAATGACCAGCGCGGCAAGCAGTGCCATAGCGACGATCCCGATGAAAAAGTACAAGTCAAACAGCTTTTTCCCGAATTTTTTGAGCGCTTCTATTGTGCTCAGCCCCTTTCCTGTGATGTTGTGGGTGGTTTATCATTGAGAAAGGGCAGCCCGAAGGCTGCCCCCGTGCCTCAATAAAAACGATATACGCGCAAGCGGTTATGCCTTTGCAACGATATCCTGCATCTCCTTCAGCTCGTCTGCGGAGCAGATGCCCTCGCTGATGCACTTGTCGTACACAGACTGCACAGCCTGCTGGAAAGCCTTCAGCTCATCTGCGGAGGGCTCGTACACCTCGCAGCCGTAGTCCACGATGGTCTGCTTTGCAGCACTGGAGTTCTGGTCGATCAGCTGGTCGTTGTACTCACCCATAGCGGTAGCGCACTCGGTGATGGCATCGCGGAACTCCTCGGGCAGAGCGTTCCACCATGCAGCGTTCACATAGAAGGGGTCCGGATGGAACTGGTAGTTCACTTCGGTGAAGTACTTCTGCACTTCGTAGAACTTCATGCCTTCCACGTTGACCCAAGGGTTCTCCTGACCGTCTGCAACGCTGGTCTTCAGGCCCATGTACAGGTCAGAGTACGGGATGGTGGTGGTGGTAGCGCCCATGGCCTGGAAGGTCATGTCGATGGTCTTCATGCCGTTGGTGCGCATCTTCAGGCCCTTCAGGTCTGCGGGAGCCTTGATGGGGTGCTTGGAGTTGGAGAACTGACGGTAGCCACCTGCATCGCACAGGTTGATGATGACGGTGCCGGTCTCACCTTCTGCCTCAGCACACACCTTCTGTGCCAGCTCGCTCTGCAGCAGAGCGGTGACCTGTGCACGGGTGTTGGTCAGGAAAGGCAGGGTGAACATCAGCAGGCGGGGGCTGAAGTCGAACTGGCCGCCGCGCATACCCTGAATGGTACCTGCGACCACCTGCTCCAGCATCTCCTTCTCGGTGCCCAGCTGGCCGTTGCCGTAAACCTCGATCTTCACATGGCCGTTGGTGGCAGCAGCCACATCCTCGGCAAACTTTTCCATGGAGACAAAGCGGGGGTTGCCTTCGGGCTGTGCATGACCCACGGTCATGGTAAAGCTGCCCAGAGAGGCAAACTTGTCATCACCGCCGGCTGCAGAGCTGGCTGCGGAGCTGGCTGCAGGTGCTGCGGTGGTGGTGGAAGAGGCAGAACCACCGCAGGCTGCCATTGCACCTGCTGCGGCCACTGCGCCGGATACCTTCAGAAAGCTGCGACGAGAGATCTTTTTCATACGATTGTCCTCCAACTTGTGTCAGGCTGCCGGGAAACTGCCTCGTGCTTGTCTCCTTGCCGGTCAACCTGTATACAGCATTTACTTCGTGCTGCTATCGTAACAAAAAATACATATTTTCACAAGAGCAATATTCACTGAACTTATTGAGGTTTCTTTGTGCATTTGGCACAATATTCACCTTTTTTCAGCATTTATTCAACTTTTTTCTGGTGTTTTCATCTAATATACCAGTTTCGTCACTACAAGATCCGTGTTTTGCCCGATTGTAAGTTCCTGTATACAAGAGCTGTCATAAACTTCTATTCAAGCATTGACATTCTGTCGCCGGAACGGTACAATGATAATAAGCTTATATTTACCGGATAAATGGAGAACAACTATGGCTACATTACAGCACACTGATGAGCTCTATCATATTCTCGAGGACGAGATCTGCGCACTGAAGATCCTGCCCGGGGAAGCGCTGAGCGAAAACCAGCTGTGCAAGCGGTTCGGCGTTTCGCGCACTCCTATCCGCAGCGTTTTGCAGCGGCTGGAGCAGAACCGCTTTGTGCAGATCATTCCCTGCAAGGGCACCATTGTTACCGCCATCGACACCGGCGTGGTGGACCAGCTCATCTTCCAGCGTGTTGCGGTGGAGGGCATGGTGTTCCGGGACTTTGTGCAGAGCTGCTCGCCCATGGAGATCCTTGCGGTAGAACACCTTTATAATATGCTGCTGGAAGCCGCTGCAGGGCGCAGCGACCCGGAGAACTTTGATTTCAACCACTTCCTCAGCTGCGACCTTGCCATGCACGAGTACTGGTTCCACAAGACCAGCAAGGAGTACCTCTGGGAGCAGATGACCCGCCCGCAGGCAGACTACTCCCGCTTTATCCGTCTGGACATCGTGGGTGCACGCAACGTGTCCAGCGTCGTCAGCGAGCACGCCGAGATGCTGCGCATCCTGCGTGAGAAGGATCTGGACGCCATCGAGCCGCTGATGCGCACCCACCTGTACGGCGGTGTGAGCCGTATGGGCAGCAAGATCTACTCGGACGAATACCGCGGCTACTTCAAGCTGCCGGAGAACAAAAAATAAAGAAGGCCGCTGCACAGGAAACTGTGCAGCGGCCTTCTTCTGGTTGCGCCAGCAGGAGTCGAACCTACGATTGGGGAGTCAAAGTCCCTTATGAATGTACCTATATTTTATCGTATTAATGTTATTTATTAGTCATATCTTCAATTAAAGTCACCTTATAAGTCACCCTATTTTTGTAAAGTGCTTTTTCAAAACTTTTTTGAATTTATTTAGTGTGACGAATTATAGAAATAATCTGTATAAATTTCTTGTGCAAAACGTCAACAAATGTCTTGACAGCTCGAAAGCGTGCCGCTATAATATTACCCGTACAGAGCCGGTACAGACCGGAAGAAACCCAGAATACGAGGTAAGATTATGATTGATGCAGCAGCCCCAGAAACCAAACTGACAATGAGTGTGCAGGAAATGGCATATCAGCTAGGTATTGGACGGAACAAGGCTTATGAGCTGGTTAAACAGCGTGACTTCCCAGCCGTAAGAATCGGCGGTAACTATCGCGTGATAGCTGACAAACTTCCCGATTGGCTCAACAGACAGGCCGGGAAAACCTACTATTTTTAAGACCCAGACCGGGCAACTACACAACGACCATTCAACACAACAAAAATCTTTCACTAGGTACATGACCTAGATTCACTATAAAAATATGATACAAACGAACCTTTGAAAGCTCGGTGCATTCTGCATCGGGCTTTTTTGTATGCAATTTATTTTCGTTATGACTGTAATTGATTGGAGAATGATTTATGTTCAAGACAACATCAGATGGTAAAAAATGGATTATTTTCAATAATGCGCTTGCGTCCTACATTGTAAAGCATGGTGGCCGCGTGGTTTCTATCGCACCGTTACGCGAGGATACCCGGTTTTGCATCTTTTTCTTCTCGACAGAGGACAAAGCAGCCGAAGCAGCTATGAAACAATGGCTGGACAACGCACAGCACAGAGTAGACCGCCGGGACAATATAGGATGATAACCCGGCGGCGCTAATCGCTTGTATGGCCTCTATAAGAGGCTGTGAGAGCTTTTCTTGTTAGATTAGACAACCTATATTGACGGAACTTTGACGCTCTATGGAGCTTGACAGAGGCATCACAGAGCATCGCGCTAGAGCCTCTACAAAGCCCGTATGGGCGTTTTTGATTTTTGAATGAAGAATTATGCCAGATGATACAGAACACGCCAGAGGGCAGCACAGCAGCCCTAGAGCGCGTTTAATGAGATAGGAGTATGTGAGTTATGTATGGCAGAAAAAAGACCTGATTTTGATTATTTGGAGCTGGTTTGCAGCATCGACACGCTTAGTATTTGTGTGGACGAAAGACCGGACAGCCTGATTAGAGGCGTGAGCGAAAACAAGCGCAGCAACAGCGAAACAATCAGCTTAAAGATAAATCCTAATACCTATGTGGGATATGATATTCATAGCTACAAAGAGTATTTGGAAACAATGAGGAAGATTTTACAGGAAATGGAAATTGAAAAGTTTTGGTATACGCGCGTTGATTTTCGCTTTGATAGCTATACAACGAGTTATGAAGAAACAGAGAAGCTAAACAGAGCGTTAATTATGTGCTATTGGTTTAAGCATCCGTCTAGGAATCTTTATGAAACAAAGCATGGATGGACGCGGGAAAGAATGTCCTATTGCCTCAAAGATAACGCAGCGGAGCTAGAAAGCTATAACAAGGCGTTTCAAGAACCATCCGGCACAGTGTTGTCACGGTTTGAGGTAAGAACCAAGAGTAAGACAAGAACGCTGGACACCTTCCCTTTAGATGCACGTCCACGCGCTTATATCAAGACGTGGCAAAAGGAACTGAAAGATTGTGCAACGCTGCTTGATTCAATGGTACAGGCACAAAATGATGTCTTGATGGATGAATACCGCAGGGGAACGGCAAAGCATCTCTATTCCAGCCCGATGGACTTTGCACGGCATAATGTGGACTACATCTTTACCGCGCGGCAGCTTGATGACCTCTTTGCCCAGATGGGCGTTAAGAATCCAACAACGGCAAGGTACAATTTTGTCAAGAGATATTCTAACGGAGAAACGCTATTTTTTAAGCAAAAAGACCTGATTGCATACTCAAAGCACCTTGCCAAAAAAATGGGTGCATTTTTGGGCAAAGATGACTAAAAACGCCCTTTTTGAAAAGAGCCGTTTTAGCTAGGAATCATGCGGCTTTTGCGGCACTTTTTGAGGGGGTCAATCCGGCTATAATATAGGGGAACGCGCGAGGGCATCACCAGTAAGACACCAAAATTGAGTAAAGCCCGAAGCGCGTACCTCTTATTCATTAAATATCCCGATTCACTTCATTAAAATAAATTGACAAAATGTGACGGTTCGAAAATTGGCATTAAAGCCAGATAATCAACAGCTCTTCTCGTTCGCAAGTCCGAAAAGCTATAATGAATAGGAAGAATGTTATCATTCGAGAATCAACACAAAACCCTTTAAATTTTTGTATCTTATCGTTTCAATGTCCAACTTCCTTATAATGAATAGAGGAATGTAATCAGATTAAAAATGTCACCAAACCTTTAGAATCTTTGGGAATCCTCAACCGAATGTCCGAAACCCCTATATGAAGATGGACGTTGATTGACAGATTATGACGCTGTTAAAAATGGCACGAAACCCTTTGAATCTTTGGGTATGCTCGTTTGAATGTCCAAAATCCTTATATGAGTAGTGAACATTTGGCAGAATGAGAGCCTTTGAAAATCATTAGCAGAATCAATAAAACATTGCATATTCTCGTTTCAAAGTCCAAAAAGCTATAATGATTGGTGAAATGTAACGCTGTTGAAATCAGAACGTAAAGCAGAAAACTTTTGTGTTTTCTCGTTTGCGTATCCGATAAGCGTACATGAAAGCCCAGAGATAAGGGAAAACGAAACCCTTATAATCATTTGTTGGGATTAGGTGAAAGCCTAATCTCCTAAAAAACTGCGTTTTTTCGATTAAAAATAACAGGCGCAGCAGCTTGTTTTTATATATTCCAGAAGTCAAGGACGGCGCAAGCCGTCCTTTTTTATATGACAACTTAACCAATGATTTATTATGTTAAGAAAGAGGTAACGAATTATGAATAATATTAACTGTTTTGAAGATTTGAAATCATTAAAATCAATTCCGCTTGACACGTTTTTTGAATTTGACGGTGAGGAATGGAAAAATATTCCATACCCTTTTTATGCAGACCGCTATTTGGTCAGCGATAGCGGCAAGTCGTATAGCATCAAATGGCACAGCATCATGCGCAATCATCCAAACGACAAGGGCTATTATGGCATCAACCTGTGCAAGGATAGCATACATTCACGCAAGAGCATGAGCCGAACAGTTGCCCTTGCATTTATCCCAGATACGCCAGATAATTGGCAAGAGCTGGAAATCAATCATCTTGACGAGAACCCAGCAAACAATAGCGTTGAAAATCTCGAATGGTGTACCCATCAAGAAAACATCAGCTATGGAAACCACAACGCCCATATATCAGCATCAAAGAAAGGTCATAAGATGACCGATGAACAACGCGCCAAGATGAGCGCATTACTCAAAGGGAAAGGCAATAAGGCCGTTGTACAGTATGACAGGGACGGTAATGTGATTGCAGAGTATGAGAGCATCAGAGCAGCGGCAGCAGCTCTTGACATTGACCCCGGCAATATATCCGCAGTCTGCAAAGGACACCGTACAAGCGCAGGCGGCTTCTTGTTCGCCCACAAGGTTAGTTGAATCTAACAAGATGAATCATCTTTCTGTTAGATTGCTGTAAATACAGGGTATACCCCACCTTTACAGATGGAACGGTTTGAAAAGGCGCATGAAACCGTGTAAAGAAAGTTGATTTTTGATTTATTTTGCATTTTGTAAAGAATATCATTGATTTAGTTTTTACGTTATGCTATAATAGGGGTGGAGATAAACAGCAGAACGAAAGGACAGGTTAAGGTTATGGCAAACATCGCTTATGTGAGAGTATCCACGGTAGAGCAGAACGAGGCACGGCAGCTTGAAGCACTCAAGAAGCACAACATTGATAAATGGTTTTGCGAAAAGGTCAGCGGTAAAGATATGAACCGCCCACAGCTGCAAGCTATGCTCGACTATGTGCGCGAGGGCGATACAGTTTACATCCATGACTTTAGCCGCCTTGCCAGAAGCACAAAGGACTTGCTTGCCATCGTTGAGCAGCTGCAAGACAAGGGTGTGCATCTGGTCAGCAACAAAGAGAATCTGGACACCAGCACCCCCACGGGAAAGTTGATGCTTACCATGATTGCAGCCATCAACGAATTTGAGAGAGCTAATCTTTTGGAGCGTCAAAGAGAGGGCATCCAGAGCGCAAAGGAGAACGGAAAGTACAAAGGCGGTCAGGTTAAGCGCATTGACGAAAAGACCTTCTGTGCAGCTTATGAGCGGTACAAGAGCCGTGAGCTGAACAAGACCCAGCTTGCAGCAGAGTTGAAGATTAGCCGCCCGACACTGGACAAGCTCTTAAAGGATAAGGACTTGAAGTGATTCAAAATCAGACCCAGCACCCCGAAAGGGGTGCATTTTTAGTTTGCAAAGTATTTTGTACGAATTTCCAAATTTTCAGTTTACATTTTGTGCAATATGCCCCATAGTCCATAGGGAAACACCCCACGGAAAAACCATAACCGATATACGTTTTAATGACCTTGCCCCATATCGTGCCAGTTGAGCCAAAGAGCAAACCAGAGCCGAAAGAGCCATACTTTGCATAGCTCTTTTCTGTTAGATTGGACAAACCGAAAGTTTTGAACTATTTGTGAACAACCTACTAACCATGCACAAAACCAGAAAATGCAAAACGATTAACGATACTAACCCGATACAATGCAGCATCTTTTTTTGTTAATTTTGGCTAACCAGCAATCACAGCAGAAACATATAAATTCTTTGTTTCATACACGTTCCAAAAAGTTAGGGGGATAAAACAAAAATTTCATTACCGTATAAACCATAGATTATATAGCTTTCGTAGCATCGTTAATAATAAGAAAAAATATGGTTTTGAACACGATGCAGCATCAAAAAAAACGTTGGCAGCACAGAACCACCAACGGCGAAAGACTCAATATTTTTACCAATTAAGAGCATCCATCTTCTTTGCCTTTTCAGCGTCTACCGTGTGAACGTAGGTTTTGAGCGTAAAGCTCACTGTGCTATGTCCTAACTGTTCCGACACGGTTTTGATGTCCACGCCTTGCCTTATGAGCTTAGTTGCGTATGTGTGCCGTAAGTCGTGCAGCCCTCTTACATCGCTGATTTGAGCACGTTTGCAAACTGCCTTGTATTCACGCCCAAGATATGCAAGATTGACCGTTTCTTTGTTGAGATTGGCAAGATAGCAATTTTTGGGGCAGTAAATCAGCCGCTCTTCCAGCATTGATTTTGCAGCATCGTTAAAATATACGCGCCTGTTCTTGTTGGTTTTGGTTTTGGCTTGATAAACATACTTTTCGTTTTGCTCAATGATTGTACCGTGTACATCAATATATTTTTCCGACAGGTGAATATCAGCAGGACGCAGAGCGCAAGCCTCACCCATGCGCAGCCCTGTATAGAGAATGAGCTTATATACCCACTCGTATTGTGACATACCGACTTCACAAGCCGACAAAAAACGCTTTGCTTCATCGTCTGTAAGCGGCCTGATTTGCTTTGCATCGGTTTTACGCTCTTTAGGCAAGACCACATTTTCACAAGGATTAGAGGTTATATCCCCCACCTTAACCGCATATTTAAGACAGGCGTTGACAATATCATACGGCTTTTTAATGGTGGAGAATGAGTTGGGCTTTCCCGTGGTAGCGTTTGGCTCGTTAGTCATACGGTTTACCAGCTCGTTTTGTATCGTCTTTGTATCGAGATTGATAAGGCGATGCTTGCCAAGGTACGGGATAACGTAAGTACGGATTGTTCTTTTGTTCCGCTCGTATGATTGCGTTTTTAATCCCAGCTTACCAACATTTTCCATCCATTCGTTTACATAGTCTGCAAACCATGTCGTTTCCCTTTTGCCCTCTTTTTCTGTTGGATGTTCTCTAAGCCAGTCTTTGTATTTTCTGTACGCTTCTGTTTCCGTCTTTCCCTCAAATTGCTTTCTCTTGCCGTTCGGAAGCAAAACACGGTACATGATTTTTCCCTCTTTCGCGCCTTTTCCGGGCACAAAAGAGCCTGAGCCTTTGGCTCTACGCTGCTTTTTCACGGCCTGTTCCATGCTCAACACCTCCACAAGTCACCTTTAGTCACCTTATCAGTCACCTTATTTTTCGGGAAAGTCCCAGAAAATCCGGGATTTGATAACATTATAGCAGATTTTGCGCAGGATTGCAAAAAAGAAAGGACTTCAAAAATCATCGTAAATTCGATGGTTTCTAAAGTCCTTTTTCAGTTGCGCCAGCGTGAGTCGAACACGCGGTGGGGGAGTCAAAGTCCCCTGCCTTACCGCTTGGCGATGGCGCATCATGCAAAACAGTATAGCATATTTTCCGCTGTTCCACAAGAGGTGCGCCGCATTTTTGCAGCTTTTTCTGTGCGCTGTCTGCCGCACTTGCGGCGGTTTGGGTCGGTTTTTGGGCTTTGCGGCCGGGGTCCTGCGTTTTCCATATCCTTCCATGTTTTTACGAAAGGCAAGTTTTGCGGGATGCGTTTTTCAAAAAACACAGTCCGCAGGGGGCACAAGATTCATATTGCAAAGGTGAAATTTATTTTTTTCCTGATTTTTCTTATTATTTTCTCAAAAGACTGTATTTTTTGTTGCGGTTCTGGTACACTGGATGTGATAAAAATAAGTTGAAGAAACTACGCCGATGTCCGGGCTGTCCCCGGGCGGGGCAGTGTCTCCATCTTTGTGAAGGAAAGCGAGGGATCTCATGAAAAAATTCCTGAAAACGCTGGTGGTCGGGCTTTGCCTGTTCACGCTGCTGTGCTGCGCACTGCCGGCTGCATTTGCCGCCGACACAACTTCAGGGAGCAAAAAGGAAGAGAACGTGTACGCCATTGGTATGGATGCCCAAGGCGGCATCTGCTCCACCGTGGTAACCTACACGAACCTGTCCGGCAAACTGGAGAGCACGCCCGAGCAGCCTACCATGACGGGCTACACCTTTGACGGCTGGTACACCGAGCCGGTGGGCGGCAGCAAGGTGACCACCTCCACCGTGTTCACCTCCGACGCCACCATCTACGCCCACTGGACTGCCAAGGTCGGTACTTCTACCGTGCCGCAGCCCACCACCCAGCCTGCCGCCCAGTGGCAGAAGTATGTAGGCCCTGCCCTTGTGGCCGGTGCCCTGCTTACCACCCTGCTGGTCGCCACCATGTTCTGAACACTGCTGTAAACACAATGACACCATTGAAGAAAGGGATCTTACCATGACTACTTCTACCATGAAAATGCCCGCCAGCTATTCCGCTATCGAAGCCGAGGAGATGACCTATCTGGACGGCGGCGCCAGCAACGCTTATCAGTCCTTCCTGGACATCGGCAAGGTGTTCAACTACATTGCCCGCATCTTCTCCGGTGCAAGCTCCATCATCAACAACGTTAACGTCATCTACCAGTCCTTTGTATCGCTGAACAGCCTGCTGGGCAGCTTCGGCAAGTAAAAGCATCACCCCAAAGTTCAGATCCGGGAGCCGCGCTTTTTTTCGAAAAGTGCGGCTCCCGTTTTTCGTACACGCTGTAATTCAGTGCATTACTGCGCAGCACTTCACGTTCCAGAATTGTGAACGAACTTTTTAAGCTTTTTGGGGGTCAGTGGCCGTTTTTTGGGCTTTTTCTATATAAAAAGCAAAAAAATGCGATATTTTTTTGGCTTTATCTCTTGATTTTGTGTCTGATTTGTTATATTGTTGTTACATGGAATGTGCTAAAATAAGGTAGTTTATAAAAGGTCTCTCTAGCTGCGCAAGTTGCGTGGCAACAAGTGAGTTTTCAGGCATTTTCTTTAAGTTTTTTCGGTATTTTCGAAAAAAATTTCGTTATCTTTACATTCGGGAGTTTGTACGCAAATGGCAGATCGTGAACTGCGGCGGATGCACCGCGCTGAACTGATAGAGATCATCTATGCGCTGAAGCAGAGCGAGGACCAGCTCAAGGCGCAGAACGCCGCGCTTACCGCGCAGCTGCAGGACCGGCAGCTGCGGCTGGAAAGCGCCGGTTCCATCGCGCAGGCCGCGCTGGAGCTGAACAACGTGTTCGCCGCCGCGCAGGCCGCCGCCGATGACTATCTGCACTCGGTGCAGGCCAGTCTTGCGGACACCAACGCCACCGCCGCCAATACCCTTTCGCAGGCGCGCAGCGAGGCCAAGCGCATTCTGGAGCAGGCACAGGCAGACGCCGACAGCCTGAAAGCGCAGGCGCAGCAGGAATGCGACGCCATGACCGCGGCCGCCGCGCAAAAGCGCACCCAGACCGAGGCCGACTGCAAGGCCATGGTAGAGCGCGCCGAGCAGGAGGTGCAGCAGCGCTGGCAGGCATTTGACCACAAGGCCAACGAGCTGCTGGACCAATACCGCAGCACCGACGGCCTGCCTTCGGAGGAAACATGAAAAAACGCGATATCCGGTTCGCTTCCATCCCTTCCACCGAGGAAGTGGCCGCAGAACGTGAGCGTCTTGCGTACCAGAGCCGCTACCAGCGGGTGCTGCGCAGTACGATCTATATTCTGGTGGTGGTAGCCGCAGTAGCTGTGCTGCTGGCTACGCTGTTTCTGCCGGTGCTTCAGGTCTCCGGCGACAGCATGTACCCTACATTAAATGATAAAGACATTATCCTGCTGGTAAAATCCAACCACATTGAAAACGGCGAGCTGTGCGGGTTTTACTGGCAGAACAAGCTGCTGCTCAAGCGCATCATCGGGCAGCCCGGTGATGTGATCGATATGGACGTGAACGGTGTAGTCTCGGTAAACGGCGTAGCGCTGGACGAACCCTATGTGGACGCGCTGACCGTGGGCGAATGCGACATCCGGTTCCCCTATCAGGTGCCGGAAAACCGCTACTTCGTGCTGGGCGACCACCGTGCCACCTCCATCGACAGCCGCAGCAGCGTGATAGGCTGCGTTGAAAAAAGCCAGATCGTGGGCAGGGTTTTCCTGCGGATATGGCCCTTGTCCAGTTTCTCGTTGATCCATTGACCCCGGGAGGAGGTATTTCGTTATGAACGACATTCTTAAAACGTACATGGAGCGGTTCCGTGAGAACCGGCACACCCTGCGGCGCTACACCGCATTTGTGCTGGCACTTGCCATGATCACCACCCTGTTCGTCAACTGGCAGCTGCATGGCGTGGGCATTTCCATGACCGCGCAGTACCAGTGCGGCGAGGAGGAGCACGCCCACACCGCGGATTGCTACACCAAGGTGCTCACCTGCGGTTACGAGGAAGGCGAGCTTGAAAATGCGGACGAGGTGGCCGCCGCTGCTGCCACCAGCCAGCCCACCGTTGAGGCTGAGCCCGCGCCGCTGGCACTGGAGCCGCAGATCGAGTTTGTGCCCCACGAGCACACCGAGGACTGCTACACCGAGGTGCAGACCCTGACCTGCATGGAGGAAGAGCACGTCCATGGTGACGATTGCTTCGACCCTGAGGACGGCAGCCTGATCTGCGATAAATTTGAGCATACCCACGACGAAAGCTGCTACACCACCGAGTACGAGCTGACCTGCGGACTGGAAGAGGGCGAGCTTGTGGAGCAGGTGGTGGAGCCCACCCAGAGCGCCGAGCTGGCAGCTATGGCTGTGGCCGAGCCCGTGGCGCTTGAGCCGATGGTGGACACCGTGGAGCCCATCTACCACCACCACACCGACGCCTGCTACGAGGAAGTGCTTACCTGCCCCCTGCCGGAGCATCACCACACCGTAGCCTGTCTGAGCGACACCTCCGCCGACCTTGAGACCCCCGAGGAGTGGCAGGCCGCCAACGCCGAGGCCGTGATGACCGGCAACTGGGACGAGGACCTGCTCAGCGTGGCAAAGACCCAGCTGGGCTACGAGCAGAGCGAGAAAAACTTCGAGATCGACCCCGCAGACGGCGTGACCCTGCGCTACTACTCCCGCTACGGCCAGTCTTACGGCAACCCCTACGGCGAGTGGGACGTGATGTTCCTCTCCTACTGCCTGAAGTACGCCGGTATCCCCCAGAGCGCCATCCCGCAGGAGGCCAGCGTGCTTTCCCTGCGCAGCTCCATGAGCGACATGGACTGGCTGCTGGACGGCGAGGACGGCAGCGCCGCCAATGTGGGCGACATCGTTATTTATAATAAGTACGTCACCCGCACCGTGGCTGTGGACAGCAGCGCCGATGGTGCAGCGGACGGTCTGGACGACCAGTTCAGCATGGACGCTGAGGGTGAGAACGGCGCAGAGCTTGAAACTTCCGGCGCTGCTGCGCTGGATTCCGCCCCTGCCGCCGAGGACGCCCCCGCTGCCGACAGCGTGATCACCCCCGATCTCCCCGATACCGCCAACCCGGAGCAGCCCGCCGCAAAGCCGGTGGACAGCACCGACACCGCTGTGCTCAGCGTGGCATCCCCCGCTGCCGAGCCGCAGACCACCACCGTGACCGACGCTGTGCCCGTGGAGACCGTGGGCATCGTGAGCGAGGCGGACGATGACACCCTGACCGTCATCTCCGGCGATGTGGACGGCAAGGTGGCTGAGGTCACCCTTTCCAACGCCGAGGTTCTGGCCGTGGTGGATGTTGCCGCCGCCCAGTATGCAGACGAGATGCTCTCCTCTGCCGTTGACGGCGCACTGAAAGCCCCCGATATGCTTACGCTGGCGGGTGAGCCCATGACCGTAAGCACCACGACCGTTGGCTCTGCCTTGGACGGTACTAATTATGTTACTGATTTCAAGATTCAGAAGCAGCAGGGCAGCCAATACGTTGATGTTGCCACCAGCGTTGTCACTGACCAAATGCACGGCTACCTTGAACTGAAGGATATTCCGGCTCAGGACATTGCAAGCCATGACTACAAGGTTAAAGTAGCTTTGCCGGAGGCTTTTGACTTGCAGAGCGTTGCTTCGGAAACTGGCGACTTGATCGATCCGAACTATACCGGTCCAAAGGGCAGCGTTTGTGGCACCTACCAGTTTGTAAAGGAAAACGGTAAGTGGTACGTCCTGTTCACCTATGACCGTGATTTTATTCATCAGGATCAGGTGTCGAATACCACCAAGGTCAGAAGTACAGTCAACTTTGATTTCCGGTGGGACCAAACCAAGGTCACGACCGGCGGGAGCAATGAGTTTAAGGTCAACGAAAAAGCAAAGGTCACCATTTATATTAAGCGCGAAGAAAGCACCACGCCCGGCGAGGAAAAGAAATTCAGTCTGGATAAACAATCTGCCGGGCTTAAGTACGACGGCAAGAATGCTTACGTTGATTACACTGTAAAACTTACCCTGAAGGAGGACAGAGCAGCCCCCCTGACGCTGACCGATACACTCACAAATCCGTCCGGGGTCACCTTCGACTATGTTGATGTTGACACCTTCCTCCAAGTTACTGGCCCGGATGGTTCTGCGCCCGACATTTCTTGGGCAGATACCACAGGTAGTACGGGCAAAATGATCACCTTGGGCACTAGTGGTCAGCCCCTGCAAAAGGGCACCTATACCATCACTTACCGCGTCAAGGCTGATAATTTTGGCAGCACAAGTTACAACGGGGACTATTTAAAAAACTTTATCAAATTTGGTGATGATGTAGAAGGTACTTCCACCTCTATCAAAACAAAGGATATTGAAAAATCGGGCAAGCTCAGCAAAGACGGCGAGATCATCACATGGACTGTCAAGATCAACAACGGTGACGTCATGCGTTATCTGCCTAGCAACGCTAAATTTACCGATACGATCGACACAGATCAGGAATTTGTTGCCGGTTCTTTCAAGGTCACAAAGACCGATGCAGACGGCAACAAGACCAAGCCCACAGCATCAGATGTCTACGACAGCACAAACAAGACCCTCACCTACCAGCTTGCGGAAGGCTTCAACAAGTATGAGATCACCTACCAGACAAGGGTCACAAAAGCTATCCCTCTGACCGGTCTGGATGTCAAAAACACCGGCAATCTGGAGGGCGATGGGCTGGACAGCAGCTCTGAAGGTACTGTCCACATCGACTCGGATGTTCTTACCAAAGAGGCAGTTGGTGAGCCGACTAATAATGGTACAGAGGCCACCATGCAGTGGAAGAGCACCATCAAACCGACAAATGTCAGCAGCTATATTTACTACGATTATAGCGGTACCGTGCAAGAAGATGCAACCGGTAAAAAATGCAAGGCGCAGGAGATCGACCTTGCCTCTATTGTGGTAAAGGACAAGGATGGGAATTCTGTTTCCGTTACGCCCGTCGCATGGAACTCCGGTGAAAGAGATGATTACGGCACGGATCTGGGTCTGTTTAAGATAGACTTTACAGACATTACTGCACCCGGTCCAATGACCATTACCTACACAACAAAATGCACTATCGTCCAGCAGCTGCCAAGCTACGGTGCAACGGTCAAGAACCACTGCCGCATCAATAATGGCACTGTGGCAACCGCTGAGCAGAAAATTACAAAAGGCTCTGACACGATAAGTTACTTCTATAAGTATGCTGGTGATTGTAATTGGACGAACATTCAGAGCGGCAGCGGCAGTACTACCCTGCAGCCCGGCCAAAAGCTGCCTTGGACGATCGAGCTCAACGCGGAGGGAGTGCTGAAATGGGAAAATGACACCAAATGGGTCATTACCGATACCATTCCCCGCGGTCTGGTTCTGGACGAAAGCAGCGTTCAAATCAAGAACTATGGCGTTGCCCTGCCCGCTACATCTACAGTCACCAAAAACGCAGACGGAACCACCACGCTGGTAATCACCATGTTGCCGGAGTCGTTCAGATATACAAATAACGGTGTGACTGAGATCCGCAAGCAAATCAATATCACCTACGACACTACGCTGGATCCTAAATGTACCGACATCTGGAATGACAATACCGCATCGTTTAAGAACGTTGCCAAGTTCGAGCGCAATGGCCATAAGATAGGTGATACCTCCTTTACCGAAACAGTTACGCGCAGAGTTGTTGGCAAGAGCGGTACTTTTGACGAAACCACCGGTCTTTTGACCTATCAGGTCAAGCTGAACCCCTACGGTGCAACGCTGAACAATGGCACCGACATGGATCTGCAAGACGTCATGACCGTGCCCTCTGATTTGTGGGCTGATGGGTCTGGTAACAAGCGTGTAACGCTGGAAGGCATCTCTGTTTTTGATGCCAAGCTGCAGGCAGATGGTACGCTGGAAGCAACCACATGGCGTGCAGACCTTACCTGTGTAGCCGGAAATAACGTTGACACGTCCACCTACTATTTCAAGTACAGCAGCGATAACAGCCACCAGCTTAAGGCATGGACAAAGGTACCCGATAGCACCCCGCTTGTGCTGGTTTTCCATTACCGAGTTAATACGGAAGGTCTGGTTAAAGGCAATGCCTTCACCTTTGAGAACACTGCAACGCTGAATGGTAAGTGGAAGAACGAGCAATGCAACACCAGCTTTACTTCCAGTTCGGGAGCTACTGCCGGTATCGACTTCAACTCCAACCGCTTGACCATCGTCAAGTACTCCGGCACGCCAGACAAGGTTCTGCCCGGTGCAAAGTTCAGTCTGGAAAAGTATAACGCTACCACTGGATGGAAAAGCGAAAAAACTGATATAGTGACCAACACCAGCGGCAACGTAACGCTTGGCAGTCTGGACGTTAACACCTTCTATCGCTTGAAGGAAACACAAGCGCCTGATGGTTATCGGACACCGAATAATTACCATTATTTTGTAATTTCCGACAATAGTAGCTACACGGCCTCTGGCGTTCCCGACTATATTGCGGGCACAGACACCTTTAGCGAGTACAAGTTGGCTGAAGGGCAGAAGTTTGGCAGCTTCTACTACTACTGCGAAAACACCCCCAATGACAACTCTGACTACGAGCTCCCCTCTACCGGTGGCACCGGTACACTCCCGTACACAGCCGTGGGCGGCACTATGATGTTGACCGCGCTGGCATATAGTTTTATCCACCGCAAGCGCAGACGCGAAGGGAGGGCAGATGACTAAGCTGCACTTCCCCCAGCTGGACGCCCGAGGCT
>ERZ1026878.625-NODE-625-length-26287-cov-9.202539_pt1 | contig 26287 bp, 24 predicted proteins | sample MGYA00380169_ERZ1026878 | MGnify/ENA primary metagenome ERZ1026878 (study PRJEB33269, sample SAMEA4719805) | human gut metagenome | biome: human-associated habitat; feature: organic feature; material: feces | place: Cameroon | collected 2013-10 ...
GGCCGTGTGATGCGGTTACAATAAAGCCCCCGTCTTCAGACGGGGGATTGTTTACAAATCGACGGTTTTAAAGCTGTCGGTTACGCAGCAGATATTGGCGCATTCCCGCTGAAGCCCTCCCCAAACTTCGGGAGCCAGCTGTGTTCAAATATCATCGGGGAAAAAACGGACGGCGTTCAGATACGCCGGACAAACAAAAACCGCTCAAAGTCATCAGACCTGGCGGCTCAGCACAGTACTTTCACAAGTACCGGAAAGAGAAATTGTATGGTGCGCGATACTCGCTAGCGAAGGATTGCAAAGAGCCTTTACAAAACAATCCCTAACGTCTGGATGTGCTTAAGTGTACAACCAAACGATACAACCAGTGACATTGTAGAGAATTTGAATGCCACTGGGTTGATGCGGCGACTACGCAATCGCCTGTTTCTCGGCAGCATGCTAGTTTCCCATACTTTGCGAGGGGTTTTCACGCCAGAGCTTGCCAAGCCACTTATGGGGTTTGCAGATTTCTAGGTAGGCCAACTCGCGTTGGTTGAAACTTGCTGGATCGCGTTCTGGCCGAGACTTTTTGGCGGCCCCGAGACTCACGTTGTTTGTGTTTCTTTGGTACTCCAGGAAATCGCAGAGGAACTCGGCGAGATCCTGGGTGCCCTGTTGCTTGTCTTTGTCACAGGCTTGCTTGAGTTTCTCCCAGCGACCACCATCAGCGGCAAACAGGATGAAATCACGGACAATGTAGAGGGGAATGTCTTTGCGGAGCTTCCCTAGAGGTGAAGCAGCGAAAAACATTTCCTTGACGATGAGGGGCAACTGCCGGTACCTGCGGCAAATGAGATCCGTGTCATCGTCCTGTGGTGCTACACAGTTGAAAGGTTGGACGCCCGCAGCATCTAGTTCTGTTGCGAAGTCCAAGATTGAGAACAGAGCCTTGTTCTTAGAGTTGGGGAACTTGCCAGACCTGGTTTTGTGAGTGGTTTGGATTTGGCTCATGACAAGTTTGTATGCACCAGCAGACTCAAGGAGTTTGGCCTTAGGGTTGGTGCTACGAACTACGTGATGAAGAAGGTGATCCTCGGCTTCACTAATGATTTCAAGAATGCGATCAACAGCAGGCTCCCCACGGCGTACCGTAATTGCGGGTTTGATGTTGAAGAGCAGGAAAATGAAGTCATAGGCAGTTACGAGACGGTCGCTGGTTGTTTCGACAAAGTCTTCGAAACAGAATTCGCGGCCGTTGTTTGGGAGTGTTGCCAAATGAGCCTGAAGGTTTGCGAAATCTTGGGAAAGTTCAGTGGGAAGCCGGTTGACAAAAGGGCCCAGTTTTGCCCGAGTCCAGGCATTCTCGAACATCGGCCTTATCTGGCAGAAAGCATATTGCAGAGGGTTCATGGCATACCTTGAAAAGACAAGTTTCTTGAGTAAATTGGCACTAGACCATTATATACAACAAAAACGACTAGACAATGTTATTATGTATGCAATAAAGAAAAATACGATAATAAACTATCATCTATAAAGCAGAAGCCATAAAAAAGGTGAAATTGCTGATAGTAGGCATAAAAATGGGATAAGTTTGAACGATGCATGACAACACTGAAACAAGTCCAATTCCGAGGCTTCTGTTTAAAAGGAGCAAGGCCTGTCAACTTTTTGGCAGGCGGATCGTTGCCTCCATTGAACCTGCGGGTAGTCGAATTGGCTGGTTCAAGACGGCTGAGCTGTTAAGAGAAGCATGCGCCCAAAAAGTTTCTTTGGATGCTGTAAGACTCAAAATTGAAAGGGTTTGTCCGCTCATCGATGCGACTGAGGAAGTGCCTGCAGAAACCGCTCTGCAGTCTTTTTGCGACGCTGTGAATGCATTGTGTCAATGGGTTCCGAAGTTGGAAGGAGAGCGCCGCGCTCAGTTTTGTGGAGTCAGTTTGTCGTGGCTGTACAAAAATGTCGGTAGGCAGTTTGCTCACTTGAAGAAGCCTCGCGATATTGAACAAGCAGTTTCCAATTGGACCGGCTTTGAGCAGGCTAAACGTAAAAAGAGTACGTAGGACTCGGCGCCGGGGCAGATCAACCTTTCTTTCCGAGAAATTGCTCGTCTTTTGACGCTGATCAGACAGGGGCTTTGCCCCCTCCGCCTTCGGCAGATTCCCCCAAGGCTTTCCTGGACCACAAAGAGGTCCTCTGTACGTCACGGGGGATGCCGCCTACAATGCGGCCCGCACGGATAGGAGAGGTCCGACTCCGTGTGACCGCGAAGATGTTCGTATAGGCGCCGTGTGGAACCATCTGTACGGCGCCTGCCTCAAGCGTGCCCAGCCGGTATAACTTCTTCCAACTGCCCGTTTTCCGGATTCAGCCAAACAACGCCCACAGGGTCGCAATTGAGCATCTTCCCCTGAATCCAGCGCCGCAGCGCCTTTTCTCGAGCCACCTTCATCGTCTGGCGGCGGCGCTTCAGGATTTCAACATCTTCACCACGGTAGCGTTGGCCCGGCGTCACCATGCGAGTACCTCGGTGTCGATGGTGCTCGTTGTAATGCTCAACGAAGCCAATGCTGGGCCTGCTCAAGGCTTTCAAATCCATCCCGCGGGTACAAGTAATCGCCGCTGTACTTGAGCGTTCGAAAGAGTGGCCCGCTGTAGGGGTTGTCGTTGCTAACCCTTGGGCAGCTATACGAAAACGTGACTCCGGACCTGCTGAGCAACGCCAGCGTCTTGCCGGCCTTCATGCTCGCGCCGTTGTCCGAATGCACGTATAGCAGTTGACCATAGTGCATAAGGCACTTCGGCGGCGCTCGGTGGTGGGGTGAGAGCCTTACCACAACGTGCATCAAACTCAGACGCACCCGAACAATCTCCACGAAACAGAGCAATAAATCATGTTATTTTTGGGTACACCCAAACGAAGCACGCATTCGGTTCTGAAGTCATGCACCTTTTAAGTCATTGGGTGATATAAATACCATGTTTGTAACATAACGGACTTTTGGCACAAATGATCGTTGGGTATATCAGAGTCAGCACTCTCGACCAGAACGCCGACCGACAGCACGTCGCTCTTAATGCGGCCCATGTAGAGAAAATCTACGAGGATCATATATCCGGGGCGAACACCGATCGCGCACAATTTCAGGCCATGATGCAGTTCCTGCGCGAGGGTGACGAACTTGTCGTTCTGAGCCTTGACCGGCTTGCTCGCAATCTGCGGGATCTGCTGGACACCGTGGAGACACTTGGCAAGCGAGGCGTTAGCGTCCGGTTCCTGAAAGAGAACCTTCTGTTCGATGCGAGATCGAATGCAGATCCCACTTCAAAGCTCATGCTTTCTATGGTCGGTGCATTTGCAGAGTTTGAGCGCTCCATGATCCGGTCGCGTCAGGCCGAGGGCATCGCACTTGCCAAGGCCCGTGGTGCGTACAAGGGGCGTCCCCGCTCCGTGACTGACGAGCAGATCTCCAAGCTCAAGGCCGCTCTCGCGCAAGAGGTGCCGCTGACCAAGGCAACGCGCAAAGTAGGCATCAGCAGAACAACAGCGTACCGATACCTTGCAGTTGCCAAGCAGTTGGGAGCTAAGCATGAGTGAGCAACCTGAAAGCACTGAACGGGTAGAAAACTTTCAGCGGGAGCAGATTAAGCTGGTCGATTTCAATAGTTATCCGCTTGCCGATGTGTTACCTGACTTACTCAAAGATAGGACGCTCGGAAAGAACATTGTGTTTGCAACAGATGGATACGAAGACCTGATTACTGGGGGCACGGCTCGTTCAGAAATCACTGCGGAAATCCTGAGAGCAAATTCAGGACTTATTCAGCCGCGAGTTTGTAAGAGCCAGGAACAGCAAGCAGCCAGGACAAGAGAAAAGGCAGAGGTTTTCACGCCTTCATGGCTGTGCAACCACATGAACAACCATTGCGACAAGGAGTGGTTCGGTCGAGACGGCGTGTTCAACATAGAAACCGACCAAGGCTGGACAACCAATGAAGAAGCGGTGGTCTTCGATCCCCCCAAAGGTTGGAAAGAATACGTCCAATCCACGCGTCTTGAAATCACCTGCGGGGAAGCTCCCTATCTTGTGTCTCGGTACGATGCGGCGACTGGGGTTCTTATTCCCGTCGGAGATAGAATCGGGATACTCGACCGTAAATTGCGCGTGGTGAATGAAAACACCAAGCGGCAGGATGATTGGTTGAGATGGACGCTGAAAGCGTTTCAGAGCGTTTATGGCTATGAGTTTCAGGGGGACAGTCTGCTTCTTGCCAGAGTCAATCTCCTGCTGACCTTTACTGAGTATCTGAAAGTACGCTGGACAAGAGATGCGACCATAGATGAACTGAACAAAATTGCCGTTGTTATTTCATGGAACTTGTGGCAAATGGATGGATTGAAGTGCTGTCCGCCATTCTATGAACCGACCAATGAAAACGAACAGTTCAACTTGTTTGAGGCATCTTGTAATAAAGAAAAAGTTGCCGACTCAATGATCTTTGATTGGGCATCTAAAACCCCAGTTCTCTATAAAAATCTTAAGAAGACGGAAAAATGAAGTTTGATTTTGTTATTGGCAATCCTCCCTACCAAGTCTCAGGAACTACGAATAATAAAGCTGAAGCTATCTACCAACACTTCTACGATTCTGCAATGCAAATAGCAGAAAAAAGCTTACTAATATCACCTGCAAGATTTCTTTTTAATGCGGGCCTCACTCCAAAAGCATGGAATGAAAAAATGCTATCAAGTGAGCATGTCAAAGTTGCAGCTTATTACAATGATTCGGCCACAGTATTCCCAAATACTAACATCAACGGAGGTGTTGTGGTCGTCTACCAAGACAAAAACAGTAAATATCCCCCAATTAGTGATTTTATACCTGATAATAATCTCCGAAAAATTGCCGAACGGTTCAGAAAAGATGAATCAAAAAACATGTCTTCCATCATGTTTGGCGGACGTTCGGATCTTAAATTTAATGATCGATTTTTAGAAGAATTTCCTAACACGAGGGAATACATATTAAAAACCCTTCAGGAAAAACACCCGGAGATCCAAGAACTTGGCCCAAATGAAGAGTATGAGATCAAATCATCCTCTTTTGACAGAACGCCCTATGCCTTTGTCGATAACGTATCGAATCAGAACGGCTACTACAAAATACTAGGTATACAATCAGGGAAAAGGGTGTGGAAATGGATTAAGAAGGATTATTTAACCCCTCGCTACCCTGAAAGAAATAATATTAATCATTTCAAGGTTTTTATTGCTAAGGCAGATGGAGCTGCAGGTACTATTGGCAAGCCGATACCTGCTAGGATTATTGGAAAACCAATAGTTGCAGGTCCTGGCACATCTTCAATTCCTTCCTTTATCAGCATTGGCATTTTTGATACCGAACAGGAGGCCAAAAATGCAGAGAAATATATCAAAACAAAGCTTGCGAGAACCTTGTTCGGTATTCTAAAGGTCACTCAAGATGTGACCCCGGCCAAATGGGCCTATGTCCCTCTACAAGACTTTACATCAAAGTCCGACATCAACTGGGATCTTTCCCTAAGCGAAATTGATAAACAATTGTATGAAAAATACAAATTAACAGAAGAAGAAATCAATTTTATTGAAACTCATGTGACGGAGATGGTGTAATGGCTAAGATTTCTCTGAAGACATCCTCTCGCATTATTCCGATGGTCTATGCCTACTCTACGCCTCAGATTGAGGATCACAACGGGTGGACAAAGATTGGTTACACGGAAAAGCAGGACGTAGATACGCGCATTGCACAGCAGACACACACGTCCGACACTAAAGTGAAACTTGAGTGGAAGGGCAACGCAACCTACGACGATGGATCCGGCCGAAGGTTTACCGACAAGGAGTTCCATGCCTACTTGCGCAAGGATGGCGTTGAGAACAAAAAGGGAACGGAGTGGTTCCACATCGACGGCCCGAACGGATTTTCCAAGTTTACGGCTTTCCGCATGGACGGCGGTGTGCATACCCAATACGACGTTATTCCGTACACGCTGCGCAAGGAGCAGGCTGAGGCAGTTGCTCTCACCAAGAAATATGTTGAGGCCAACGCGGAGGACGGCCAATTCCTGTGGAACGCCAAGCCCCGCTTCGGCAAGACGCTTTCCGTCTACGACCTCTGCAAGCAACTCAATTTCAAGAAGGTCTTGATCGTTACGAATCGCCCTGCAATCGCTAACTCGTGGTACGAGGACTACGAGAAGTTTATGGGCGATGCCTCCGGGTTCAAATTCGTCAGCGAAAGCCCTGTCCTTCGCGACAAGCGCCTTGTGCTGACCAGGGAGCAGTATGTCGGATGTGGCAACTTCGGACTGATTGAGTTTCTGAGCCTTCAGGATTTGAAGGGATCGCTCTATTTCGGCGGCAAGTTCGAGAAGCTCAAGGAACTCACCGAAATCACTTGGGACATGCTCGTGATTGACGAGGCCCACGAGGGCGTCGATACGCTCAAGACCGATACCGCATTCGATCACATCAAGCGAAATTTCACCCTGCACCTGTCGGGAACTCCGTTCAAGGCTCTCGCGAACGACAAGTTTGCCGACAACGAGATTTACAACTGGACGTATGCCGACGAGCAGAAGGCCAAGCGTGAGTGGGCCGGTGCCCCGGACGAAAACAATCCGTATGAGAAACTGCCCTGTCTGAACCTCTTCACCTACCAGATGTCCGAAATCGTCCGTGACGAAGCCGAGCGCGGTGTCGAGATCAACGGCGAGACGGAGGAATATGCGTTCGACCTGAACGAGTTCTTCGAGACGAAGAATGGACGCTTTATCCACGACGAGAGTGTGACGAAGTTCCTTGATGCACTGACCACGCAGGAGAAGTTCCCCTTCTCCACCGATAAACTCCGAGCGGAACTCAAGCATACGTTCTGGATTCTCAACCGCGTCGATAGCGCCAAGGCGCTTGCAAAGAAACTCCAGGAGCACCCCGTTTTCTCGCAGTATGAAATCGTGCTTGCTGCCGGAGACGGGAAGCTCGACGATGCCGAGGAAACACAGCTTTCAATCACCAAGGTTAAGAAGGCGATTGCTGAGCACGACTTCACCATCACGCTGTCCGTCGGTCAGTTGACTACGGGCATCACCATCCCTGAGTGGTCTGCCGTTCTGATGCTCAGCAACATGAAGAGTCCGGCTCTGTACATGCAGGCTGCGTTCCGTTCGCAGAATCCATGGACGTATTCCGAAAACGGGGAATACTTCATGAAGGAGAACGCCTACGTGTTCGACTTCGACCCTGCCAGAACGCTGACCATCTTTGATGAGTTCGCTAACGATCTTTCAAGCGGAACGTCCGGCGGCAAGGGCAATACGGACGAGCGCAAGCAGCATGTCCGCGAACTGCTGAACTTCTTCCCCGTCATTGGTGAGGACGAGAACGGCGAGATGATTCCGCTTGACGCGGAAAAGGTGCTGTCCATCCCGCGCAAAATTCGCTCTCTTGAGGTGGTGCGCCGTGGCTTCATGTCGAACTACCTTTTCCAGAACATCAGTGGGATTTTTGGCGCTCCGCAGGCTGTCATCGACATCATTTCCAAGTTCCAGCCTGTTCAGGAACCCAAGGCAAAACCAATCGACATCACGCCGACAACAAAGGATGATCTCAACCTCAATCAAAACGGCGATGTGGAGATTCCGCAGGAGCAGGTTGTAGGAACCGCTGCCGAAGTGTTCGGACCGAAGATCTATGGCGAGAAGGCTCAGGAAGAAATCAAGCAGCAGGTGGCAGAGCTGATCGACAGTGCAAGTTCAGAATCCACCAACGCGGTGCAGACCGCTTTCGACACCTTCAAGAGCCAGTTCAAGGAGAACACCGTCAAGGATATCGTCAACCTCGCAAAGGAGAAGTTCAAGAATGATGTCAAGCCGTCCGACGCAAAGAAGATCGAAAACACTCTGAAAAACCAGTTTGACCGCGTTGCCAGCAAGGTTCAGGAAAACCACAAGATCGAGGAAAACAAGGCGGCGCAGGAGCGCAAGGACGCGCTCAAGGAGCGTTTCAAGACGGGGAAAACTGAGAAGCAGATCGAAGCTGAATACGCTACCAAGAAGGAAGAGCTCAAGAAGGATCTTGCGGAGAACCTGCAGGTCGCAGTTCAGGATTTCATTGAGCAGGCTACACAAGAGGTTGTGAGGCGTGTTCAGACGAATGTGAAAGAGCGCGAAAAGCGCAGCATCGAGGACTCGATCCGCGACCATCTGCGCGGATTCTCCCGCACCATCCCCTCGTTCCTGATGGCCTACGGAGACGGCCAGATACCCGTTACGCTCGCATCTTTTGACAAGATCGTGCCCAATCCCGTGTTCACGGAGGTGACGAGCATCAGCCTCGACCAGTTCTGCTTCCTGCGGGACGGCGGTCAGTACGAGGACGAGGAAACTGGCGAGAAAAAGCAGTTCGCAGGCAACCTGTTCGATTCCGTCGTGTTCGATGATTCCGTTAAGGAGTTCCTGAGCCTTAAAAAGAAGCTTGCGGACTACTTCGACGAGAAGAACATCGAGGACATTTTCGACTACATCCCGCCTCAGAAGACGAACCTGATCTTCACGCCAAAGCGCACCGTGAAGGAAATGGTTGACATGCTTGAGAAAGAGAATCCGGGGTGCTTCGATGATCCTTCCAAGACCTTCATCGACCTGTACATGAAATCCGGTCTGTACATCACTGAGATTGTGAAGAGGCTCTACCGGAGCAAGCGTCTTCAGGAACTCTATCCGGATCCCAAGGCGCGCCTGCGGCACATTTTCGAGAAGCAGGTTTACGGACTTGCCCCGACCGAAATCATCTACAGGATTGCGCTTGCGTACATCCTGGGATTCAACGAAACCAACGACATCACCAAGCACAACTTCCAGCAGGTTGATGCGGTTCCTTACGCAAAAGAAGGGACGCTTCCTGAGTTGATGGATAAGCTTTTCGGTAAGACAGAATCTTGACGATTGTACGTGAGGTACGCAATGAGCAAGAAGCGAACGGTTCAACTCCTTCTGATCGACGGCACGGCCACGGGGCGGATTCAGGCCAAGCTCGACAACTGGACGGGAGTAGCCTACAAGATCCCGAAGATCCTGCTCCCCGAGAGCGGGGATCGGAAGGATCTGAAGTTCTGCGGCATCTATTTCCTGCTCGGTCGTGATGACGAGACGGACGAGCGCATTGCTTACATCGGGCAGACCAGCGAGCGCAAGAGCGGAGAATCGCTTCTGGCGCGTGTTGCGGAGCATGGCCGCAGCGGCGAAAAAGCGTTCTTCAACGAGGTCGTGTTCTTCACAACGGGAACGGACGACTTCGGTCCGACGGAGTTGTGCTTCCTGGAAAACTGCTTCTGGAACCTTGCCAAGACTGCCGGCCGCTACAGAGTCGTGAACAGCAATGAGCCGAGTAAGGGCAACGTTACCGAGGCCAAAGAAGCTGAACTGGAGAGGTTTGTTGAGAACGCAAGAATCCTTATGAGCACCTTCGGCCACAATCTTCTGGAGGAGAAGTTGGCCAAGCCATCAGGGGACGAGCCGGCAACGCGCAAGAGCATAGATCTTTTCCTCACCCGATCGGTAAAGGGAGTTGGGCTGGTTCAGGCTCAGGCCGAGTGGACCGATGAAGGGATTGTCGTTAAGCGGGGAAGCCATATGGCCACGGGAACAAGAACATGGGTTACCTCAGGTATTCGTTCCCGGAGGGACAAGGCTCTTGCTGCGGGCGATGAAATTCCCGGCGAGAGGAATCTGCGGGCGCTTGCGACAGACGAGCTCTTCTCAAGCCCGAGCTCCGCTGCGATGTTCGTGATCGGTCAATCGGCCAATGGCCGCACATCGTGGAAAACGGCTGACGGCAGAACATTCGAGGAACTGGATGCGCAACGAGAGGCTGTTGACGGCTGAGTTTTCATGGTAGGCTGGAGTGTCAGATTAACTGTGTAAACTCCTGCCCCTTTGAAAAAGGCAGAGGGGCCTAAGAAGGAGAACACAACATGGCTAAGAAGATTGAACGCAGCCCCGCTGCCGTGGCGCTTGCCAAGGCGCTTCTTGAAGACGGCAACATCATGAGCGCAGAGGATGTCAACGATGTGCTGCGCGAGGTCTGCGGCACGCTGTTTGAAGCGCTGCTGCAAGGGGACCCAAAATCTCGGGGCGGCTGACTGTAGAACAGACTGCTCCGAGATTTTGGGTTAGAAGGATGAGAACAGACAGGACATTCCCGTCAGGGCTCGCTGTCATGCGAGCTCCGGCGGTTTTGTCCATTTGAACTAGTGGTAGTTGCGGTAGTCAACGTCCCGGCAGATATCGGGGCAGTCGAGCCGAAAAACCAACCGCCACTGCGCCGTCACCTTCATTGCCCAGAATCCGTCCAGCGCGGAACCGGAGCTCATCGGATGAATGAACCGTTTCAGATCCGCCAAAGATCGGGCATTCCTTAGCAACGATAGGCACTCGCGCAGCCTAGCTGCGTGGCTGGGCAAAATGCCGCCGAGGGATCCCCTGTCGGCAAACGCTTTCAGCCCCTTGTGTCGAAAAGTGAGCTTCATGATCGCCTTCTCATAAATCCTCGCCGCCATTTCCCACGGGAAACTCCCGGGGGAAACGGCTACGAGGTGTGTGTGGGGGGGGGGTTACAACGTATTGAAGGCGTCCTTGGTCAGGGTGAACAAGGCGGTCTTCAGTTCCTCGACGCTGCTGATGTGAATGCTTCGCGGCAGCAGACGCTCCAGTCCCGAGTCGCATCCGATCTGAATGCCGAAGGCTTTCACGCTGGTTGCCGAGAGGTCGTCCACGACAGACCGCAGCATCGATGCGCTGATCACTCCGTCGGTGATGAGGAGCACGATCTTTGCGCTCTCCCGGCAGGCGGCAAGCGACTTCCCGGCCGTGCGCAGCGCAGGTGCAATCGGCGTCGGCCCCCAGGAGTCGATGCCTCCGATCTCCCGCACGTCAACACGCTCAAGGCGCGTGCCGTGAGGAATCACGGAGCAGGTTGCAAAGCCTCGCCGTCCGCAGGCCTCTCCCGGAAACACTGTGAGCGCCGGGTTCACATGCCGGATGCCCTGCAGAGCCGAAATGATTCCGAGACTCGCCCGCAATCCGATTTCGGCTCCGGTGCTCCCCATGCTTCCACTGAGGTCCAGCAGGATGTGCACGGCTGCACCGGTTGCCTTCTTCGGATTTGCCTTGCAGAAGACCCGCGCATTGCCAAACGACAGGCGGCAAAGCCGTCTCGTGTCAATGCGGCGTCCTCGGTCCGTGTAGCGCACGCCGGTTTCCAGCTTGGACTGCACAAGCGGCATCAGAGCGCGTCTGAGTGCCACTGCATCAGCCTTGCCGAGCGCAACAAGCTGCGCTCCGCGTTCCGCATCGCCCTTGACGGGGCGGATGTCGGGCTGAGGTTCGGACAGGTTGCTTGCCGACGAGCATCCCCGGCACTTCAACTGCTTGAAAGCTTCAGAAAGGGAAAGGGGATTGGCTGCCTGCTTCGCGCTGGCGGCCAAAGCTGCCTTTGCGTTCTCGGCGCACTCATTGCTCTGGGGTTCCTCCGAAGAGTTCCCAGACGCAGAGTTTTGCCGGCTGCTCCCGTTCGGCTCCTTGTCCCCGTCTTTGTCTTGGGCTGTTCCTTTGGCGGGATCCTCCGGCTCCTGCTGCTTTGAGAGCAGTTGAAGCTCGGTCACGATCTCCCGGCGGATTGCCTGGACGTCGGCAAGGGAAGAAGCTTTCGCCACGTTGAGCGTTAGCTCCTCAAGCTTGCGCGCGAGGGGCTCGCCAAAGTTCTTGACGATTGCCTTGCGCAGTTTGACGACGAGCGGCGCCATGTACTCACGACCCATGAGATGATGCTCTGGGTAGCTGAGCGCATAGAGCGGAATCGCCGACTGCACGGAGTAGATCCGTTTCTTTGCCAGCTGCTCGACGGGCTCTCTGTGCGCGGCATTGAAAAGCGCCTCGGCTCCGGGATAGATCCCGTCCATGGCGCGCTCAATGCGCACGTCTTCAAGGGCGTTGTCGAGCGACTGCTCGAAGGGGCTTGCGCTCGTGTCAAGTCCTTCCACATCCGTAAACCGGACATGCCCGCACTCGTGCATGAGTAGCCCGAGAACCTCCCGCTCGGCTTTCTCGGTTTGCACCTCGATGTCGGGCAGATAGATCGTCTTGCCGTTCGTGCTCGGCACGGAGGCTCCGAACTCGACGGCCACACCGCAGCTGCGGCCAAGGGCTGCAGCCACGATGGGCAGGCTTGCCGAGAACGTCGAAGCGTTTGTTGAGACTGTTGTCATGATGGTTTTCCTTTGCAGAAAGAAAACCCCGCACCAGGACGCAGCCCCGCCCCGGGAGGGACGGAAATGCTGTCCCTCGCGGGGGTTCATTAGAAATACATGCCTTCGCCAATGTCAATGGCGGGAGGCATGGACGGAATCGCAGCGTTGGAAAAATCCTCGGCTGATTCCATGTCTCCAGAATCCTCAGGTCGGTCATGCTCGGAGGAGGACTCGGCAAGATTTACGTCGAGAGTCTGTCCGTCGCGCTCAGTCACGACAGCATCTGTCGTGTCCAAGGCGGGCGGCATTTCCTCGTCATCAACTTGCACGAGTGTTTCTTCGTCCGATTTATCCCCGACAAAGAAGGCTTCCAGAGACAGGAACGAATCAGGGATCTCCTCGCGGATTTCCTCGGCCGGTTCCTGCACGGGCTCTGCCTGTGCCGGCTCCTGCAGTTTGGCGACGGGCAGTTCCTCCGCTTCATTCGGAGCGGGAGATGCCGTGCCGTTTGGCTGTGGAGGTTCTGCCGATTCCGATGCCTGCTGTAGCCCTTCGACCGAGACCTGCTTGCGGATGATCTCCTCAAGAAGGGACTCGTCGCCGAGCGTCTTCACAAGCGTAGCGAGCTGCCAGTAGGCCTCGCCCTCGAAGTACCCTTCAGGGGGCATCTGTGCAACAACGCGGTCGATCATGTCCACGAGGGGCTGGATCGCGTTACTGAGGAAGGAGAGTCCGTTCAGCCGCTCGCGCAGCTTGAGGACGGCATTCACCGTCTTTCGGTTCGCACGGTTCTTCCCGAGGAAGGACTCCTTAAAGAAGTTCCGGGCGATCTGGGCGATGTCGGCGATTAGCTCGCCGCCAAGGCCTCCAACGCGGTTTGCCAGAGCCTGGGCTCCGGATGCCGTGACGGGCTGGAGGCGAAACGCCTCGTAGCCGGCGGAGATTTTCTCGGCCACCGCTGCAATGTCGACCTTGCCTTCAAGGATCTCGCGGGAGAACCCGGGATTCCTTGCGGCCCAGTCGGTCACGTTCGCGTCGTAGCCGGCGAGAAACGCCGTCTTTTCGTCGTTGTACATGGCAACGATTCCGTCGAGCGCGGCAAAAACTACTGCTGCCTTGCCCTCAGGAACCGCCCAGCCGGACAGAAAACGCACGCCGCAGCCTTCAAGGACTGCATCCGCCTGATGCTTGATGCGTCCAAATACGCGAAGCGTCAGGGGATCGATCACGGCTTTCAGGCCAAGGCTCTTGGTGACTTCCTTGGGCGGAAGCTTTCCGTTGGCGCCGATGACGAAGTCGCCTTCGTGCATTGCGCGCGTACCGGTCCACTGCCGAAAATCGGGAACCACGACCACAACCTTGTCGAGAACTGCCACGGGTGTGTTTTTGACATTTGCATTGCCGTTCATACTGAACTCCTGAATCAAAAGAAAAAGGGGCCAGAAAACGGCACGACTCCCTTGCGGGGCGGTGTTTCTGACCCCGTTGGGGATTGCATCCATTCCGGTTTAACGGGATGGAATGCGTCGTATTACAAAATTAAAACCACATCGGCTCCGTACGGTCGACAGCCTCAAGGCTCTCTTCCATGTCCGGATCGGTGAAGTCCTTCGGCACGAGCGAGCTGCTGGTGCGGATCAGCCAGCTTTCCTTTGCCGGCTTGCGGAAGGCTGCGAGCTCGCTCACGTCAAGGCCCTTGGCCTCGCAGAACTTCTCGTAGTCCACCGCGCCCTGCGACACGCGCCGGGTGAGCGCCACTCCGCCGAAGTCGGCGTAGCGGTACTCGCCCATCATGGCCGCGAGCTGATCCTTGCAACGGCTTCGCACCGCGTTGAGCGCAGAGATCTGCGCTTCAAGCTCCTCGATCTGGGCGCTGGCGGCGGAGTAGTCCACCGCAAGGCGACACCAGTCCGAGATCTGCTCTTCGGTTCTGGGGATGAAGAGGTCCCGCGCGGGATCCTTCTTCGGCTCCTTGCCGGAGAGCACGCTCTGCCAGAAGGCCTGCCCCTCGGTGAGAATCGAGGCGATGAGCGAATCATCGCGCGCGATCTCGAACTCGATGAGCTGCTGGCCGTCCCTGGCGTGGCCGTCGTAGAAGACAAGCCATCCGCGTCTGGCACCGGTGACGAGCAGCTGATGCTGCACCTGCACCAGGTAGAGCTGGTAGGCGTCGCTTTTCTCGCCGCGCTTTCGCACGTCAGAGAGCGTCGTCGCGCTCGGGCACTTGAACTCCACGGGTTCTCCCTCGGCGGTAAGGCCATCGAGGGATGCCCGGAAGATCGGGTTGGCGTCGTACTCGACGCACACGGGAAGCACGACTTCGCAGTGTTGCAGCTCAAAGAGCCGCCGCGCATCGTCTTCATGCTCCCGGCCGTAGCGCACCACGGGATTAGCATCCAGGTCGGCCGGTGTTGCCCTGCCAACCTTTTCGCACCAAAGACGCCATGGACTCTTGTGCGGGTTGCGGCCAAGAATCACCGCCGACTCCGTCGCCGTGATTCCAAGCCATCGCCACTGATGCCATGCCTCGCTTCGCTGCTCAAGATCCAGAACGTGCATAGTCGTCTCCTGGTTCTTCGACAGCGGGCTCGGGAGCAGGCTCGGGTTCCGCAATCTGCTGCTCGGGAGCGCTCTGGCGCCTCTGGATGAAGTCGCGGGCGTACTGGCGGTCGTCTCCGGAGAGATTCGCGTCAATCCACTGTTCCGCACGCTTCCAGCCGTTGGCGCAGGATCCCGCAAGCTGCGTGAGCTTGCCGAGCATTGCGTCGAGCTTCGGACGATCCAGAGCAAGCGTCTGGGTCGGAGCCTGAAGGTTGCCCTCAAGGCGTCCGAGCGAGAGCCTGCCGAAGCCGTCGTCGCTGTATGCGTCGTTCTCGTCATAAAGCCCCGTGAGGCTGAAGGCGAGTCTGGCGCACTGGATGAATGCACGGGTGCGCAGCATCCGGCGGGGCCACTTCTTCCAGACCGGCGAGCGGTCCTGGAAGCATTCGACCATGTACTCCTGAATGACGACGGGGTCGGCTACGCCTTTGAGGCGCATTGAACACTCGACGTACTCAGGCAGTTCACCGGGATACCCGGGAACCGAGACAGCCGTCTCCGAGAAACGGAAGCTCATTCCGTCAAAGTCGGGCTGGCTGCGCGCAATGCGCGCCCAGCCGTCAAGGCTCACGATCGGAACGATGTCGCCGCCCTTGCCGCGGAATGCGAACACTTCGCGGTTGAAGGGGTTGAGTCCGTAGTTCTCACAAACCAGAAGGAGAACCATCAGCTCCTCGTTGCTCGGAACCTTGCCGTCCGTCTGCCGGAAGACCTGGTTCGTCAGGCAGTTGAGTAGCTTTCCGGGCTCCACGCCGAACCGCTCGGCCAAGCGTGCGATGAGGCTCTGAGTCTGAGATTTAACGTTCGCGTTTTGCATATGCATCTCCATGAATGAAGGGGAAAAGAAGTCCCCGACAAGGAAATGCAATGCCCCCCACTGGGGACATTGTCATCCCCGCCGGGGTTGGTTAAGCAAGGTGGTTTAAGCCTTGGTTTGTGCGCTCCATGCGTCGCCGAAGACGGTTTCGCACAGACTGACGATTGCCTTGGCTTCCTCTGGCTCGGCCCGGACGAGCAAAGCCCTTGTGAGGCCATACTCAAGCGGGTTGTCCGCGTTTCGGAAGTCATCCGCGATCTGGGCCCACCGCAAAAGCGTGCGGGTCGAGAGCGTGATCGAGATCCGTCCGTCAGCAAAGAGCTTTCGCACTTCGCCAGCAAGGCGGACCATGCTGGCAATCAGATGCTTCATCGAGGGGACGCACTTCCTGAGAAGCTGCTCCTCAACGCTTGCCTCCTGATAGCCCACTTCCATGAAGCGGAAGCGGTCGAGGAAAGCAAGGTTCTGCTGCTGGACGCCAAGGTACCGTCCCGAAACGTCGCCGTTGCCGCAGCTGTTGGCCGTGGCAATGACTCTGAACATCGGATGCGGAACGATGATCTCGCCAGCGTTCTCGGCAAGGACCAGAGGACGCCCTTCAAGGACGTCGTTCAGCCCCGCTAGTTCGCCGGCATCTGCAAGGTCAAGTTCATTGAGGATCAGGATGTGCCCGTACTTCATCGCTCTTGCGAGCGGTCCGTACTGGAAAGTCATGACCGGCTTGTCGCCCTGCCGCTGCGCGCTGATCGTGAAGTGGCCGGTTAGCTCGCTGAACTCGAACCGGTTGGTCAGAGTGAGCTGCTGAACGGGCCAGTTCAGTCTGGCGCAGGTTTCGTTGACGACGCTCGTCTTGCCTGAGCCCGTAGGGCCGGTGATGAAGAGCGCATCGCCGTTTGGCTTCCGAAGGAAAGCCAAAAGATCCCGCAACACCTCGCGCCGGAAAACGTAGTTCTCGTGGCGCTTGGGAACGGCAGTATTCGAAGAGTTCGAGAAGCCTAGGATCTTAAGCGACGTAGGCATCTGAATCATTTTTTCACCGTCGTAGACGTTGGTGAAGACATCGGCCCCGAAGAGCTTGTACTCCGGGGCGGTCGTAACGTTTTGCTGCATGACAGACTCCAAAAATAGGGAGCCCACATGCCTCCCGACGGGAGATACAAGTGCACTCCCGAAGAGAACAAATCGAAAAGACGACGGATGCCGTCAGTTCGGAACAGCTAGTTTTCTTAACCGCTTAGCGTGCGGTCCGCGTTGCAGCTCGCGAATTGCTGCCTTCCTGTTTTTCGTGAAGAAGGATCACGGCAGCCGGAGGCTACATCTGAGGTCATTAAACCAAAGAACTCAGAGGACAGAAAATCTCAATTGGCATCGCAGTGTCATTTGAGATAAAAAATGCGATTCGCGGTCTTGTACTCTCACCCGTAAGGCAACCATTAACGGAGGAGTCATGCCAGACGCTATCCAGCAAACGGCGCCCGAACAGACCAAGCTGGCCGTAACATCCTTTGATGCAATTCCGGAAATCGAAATTGCCCATCGCAAAAAGACATCGGACTTCTCTAAGCCTGTCCTCATGACCAGTTTGACGCTTCATTCGGATCAGGCCCAGCAATTGCTTGAACACTCCTTTGCTCGCGTCAATCAGACCTTGTATGCAACGACAAGGATGATGCGGGCACAGAACAAGCTGAAAGAGGCTAAGACCGCAGAGAATCAGCTCAACGGCTTGTTCGATGGGTTTTCGCAGGTTCTCAATGCCACAATCTTGGACATGGAGAAGTGCTTAAAAGCCAAGAGCAGCAATGACACCATCACGCTTGCTGTCTATGACCACAAGCGTTCGTTTGATGTTGCTATCCGGACGGTGTATACGCACCGGCTCATCAATCTGTTTCAGCGGCTTGACTATCTGATCGCTCTGGCTGACACGATGGAATTGCAGGCCGTGTGCTCGCCGGACGAATGTGATAACACTACAAAGTCTTGGTGCCGGCACTTCCGCAAGATGTTGAAGGCCGTCAATGCCACTCGTACACCTCGCTCTGATGCCATTGGGTAGTTTTCTGTGGTGGCAGTGAAAAGGGCAGAGTTCCAGAGCTCTGCCCTTTCCATGACTGGCCGATGGACTTCGACTTGTTAATGTACCTGCCTCAGGAACTTTGCCAGCCCGACGGACGCCATCGTCAAGCCCGTAGGCACCAACCAGAGACTTAGGGCCAGTGGAGCAATTAAGGCGCAGGCGAGAAGGAATCCGGACAACTTCAGCAATGCGGCAGGCCATTTCGATGGCATGGATGCCGGATGATCCCACTGGCGGATGCTTCTGCTCAAAAGCCCGTAGCCCGTTGCTGTCAGGAAGAGAACGGCACCAAGGGGCCACCACAACCAAGCTGCCAGTCCATGTTCAATGAAGTACCACAGAGAAAAGGCAAGATTGCTTGTTGCGTTGTCAGTGATGGGGGCAAGCTTTTGACTGAGCGGATCCGCGGTGTGTTTGGCATGACCGTCTTGGCCAATGAATTCCTTAGCAATGAACTTTTGCGCCGAGTCGTACAGGTCCCCGGTTTCGGTTTCCAGTGATGTCATCTTTTTGGATCCAAGACTTTGCTCTGCGATGGCGCGGTCAAGATCGTAGAGGTTCCAAGCTTGATGGTTGGGGATCAAAAATACAGCTGCAACAAGTCCTGCCAAGAACAACGCTGCCAGCAGTCCCCACAGAGATACGGCGTGTTCTTTGTTTGCGCGTTTCATAGTTACAGCCCCCTGTAATCTGTTGCTTTTTCGAGAATGATTGCGATGCGGCACTTGAAGAGTTTGCCGCCTTGCACCATGGCGAAAAATTCGCAATCAGGCAGTGAACCAAGACAGGCAGGGCTGACTAGGCATAGATCCTTTTCAGCCTCGTGCTCTGATACATTGCCGCCCTGGGCCAGCAAATCCCCAGTTTCCCTGCTGACGCCATGCGACTGAGTCACGACTCGGATTGTGGTCTTGCCGAACTTTTCGCTCAGAAGTTTCTGTGTGTCTGGGTCGTTGCAGCGAAGAGCGATGATATTGTTGACATTAGCGAGAACTCGCTGGTCATCCGCCGGGCTTGAGCCTTTTGCGACGAAATCGGCAACCGTCTGTGTCGCGAGGATCGTGTTGTACCCGGCTGCGCGTCCTTCGGCCAGCAACTGCAGGAAGGGCTCGCTCATCATCTCCGAAGCCTCATCCACTACCAAGGTAATAGGTATTCCCTTTTTTGGGGCGTAGCTGTATATGCCTCCCGCGAGGCTAATAAGGCTCGTCAGGATCAGACTGCCTACCGCGCTGCAGGTTGTTTTGTCCAAGAGAGCACCAAGTTCAAAACACACGATGAGGTTTTTCTCACGAACCTTGCGGGCGTCTAGGAACATGCGATTAGTGTTTTCCTCAGGAGAGAGCAAATCACCGATGACGCCATTGGTGAGCCGCTGCAGATGAAGCAAGGTCGTTGTGATCATTTTGGAAAAGTGCTCGGCGTTGTGCTGCCCAAGCTCGATTACTGCATCGACTTCGGACTTGTATGTTCCTTTCGATCTGTAAAGGTCAACAAGCAGGGATAACTGACGCTCTACGCTGGTGCTCTCAGGCAGGACGGCTGAAACGGCACTGGCACCGCAGGTTTCGGTCAAGTAAATCTTGAGGACATCGACAGCAAAGCGCTGACGATCTTCCAGTGCCATACGGATTCGTCTCAACGTCAGGGCCTTTCCCATCAGAGCAATTCCTTCGGCGGCAGAGGACATTACTTGGATGCCGAAGTCTCTGAAAGCACGATTGTTACCGGATCCCGGGATACCCTGTCCGATCAGTGCGCCGGCACGAGAGGGCGGAGTGATATCAGCCAGGGGATTGAAGCCTAGCGAGTGTTCGGGGTTAGCCAAGTCGATGACTATGACTTGGCTTTCGCGGCCAGCGGCCTTGGCGGATAGCATGACGTTGCTGCGCAAGCCGGGGTCGCCCTTGGGGTCAAAGATCGCTGTGCAGTCGTCGGCCATGATTGCTTGACCGATTAGGGTGTCGAATATGCGGGTTTTGCCCGAACCTGTTGCACCAACGATCAGAACATTCTGCGATATGTTGGAGCGATCCAGCCAAATGTCCCCTTCCTTGCCGATGGCGTGCATGGTTGGGTCGCCCTTTCTGGCGCCTAGCTTTTGCTTGAATGCCTTGTATTGCTGTACAGAGCGGAGTGGGTGGCAAAGGCAGTCAGCGGGGTGTTTGGCAAAGAAAACAAGCCAAGCGAAGTGCTTTTTTACCGATGCCAGAAGGACTTCTTTGTCCTGGCGTTGCGTTAGGTCGTAGATCCGTTCGAGTTGTTGCTTACCCCAAGGGAAGCCTTTGCCAATCCAGACCTTGCCTCGATTGCCCAAGACTTTTTTGCAAAAGTCGCTATGTGTGATCCAAGCCTGAGGAAGTGCAAGCAAGCGTAGAGCCAGATTGAGTCGCTCCCAGGCCTGTTTGGCACTAATAAGAGAAAGCACTGCCATCAGGAACGCGATCGCGTAGGCGCTGGCACTAGGGATGACTCCCATTGCGCCCAGGATCAGAACGGTAACGGCACCGGCCAAAAGAATCGCGGTTTGGCCAGCTTCAAAGTTGTGTCTCAGCGACATCTGAATGTTCTCCTTTTGAGTCGTTGCGATTTGGGAAGACGAGCCTGTGCCCGTCGCTATCGAAAACAACTCTAAAAATCGAAGAGTTCGCCTTGAAGATCGCTTTTGACGTCGCAGTGTCAACTGAGAATTTTTTTAGGTATTGCTCGGCGGCGGTCGAACTGCAGACGAGTTCGCCATTGGGGCCGTGGATTACTTTGGCAATAAAATGGCCACCGCCTGACAAGAGTTCCTGTTCCGCCTGCAAGAAAACACGTTTCACAAGATCCTGGCACTCGTGCGGCGTTAACGGTTGGCACTCGGCGCCCGCAGCCGGAGGTTCTGGAAGTTGTGGTTGCACTTCGTCTTCCGCTTTGGACGACCGTTTCTTGTCAGACGGATCCGTGGCATCAAACAATGATCTGGGTGCCGTAAAAGAGTGCCTCTTCGGAGATTCAGATTTGCTGGATTTCCAACGCAAATTCGCCGGGGAGGCATTGGCAAGAGACAGACCGGCCTCGTGGCTTAAACAGATGCAAGATTTTGGTTCAGACAGCTCGGTACTGTTGATCGATTCGAGTACCCAGTGCAGGTCTCCGTTTTCGTAAGGCGTCAGGACTCCTGCCGATTCAAGCATTTCAATTTGAACATCGATGTTTTGGGGGACAAACTTGTTGCCTTGGCCTAGAGCGCATTCACGAAGGGATTGGCCGGTTCTATTGTTTGCCTCAACAAACAGCTGCTGTCCATCGTAAAAAACAGAACCCTGCGGATCATTGAGGTGCCATCTTTCCGTGACAAGCATTTCTTGAATTGCTTGCACGATGGCCCGTGAAAAGAATTTTGATGGGTCTTCCTGTGCAATGGAATCGGACCTGCGCTGTTCCGCGTCGGCTGCAATGGAGCGCGCTTCGGCTTCCTTGAGGATGTGAGTGAGCTTGCCTTCCCGGCCTACGACTGCGGCGTCAATCGCATCCAGGATGTTCGGTCCGGTCACTTCTGAAAGAAACCGAAGCGTTTCCAAGGGAACCAAGCACATGTAGGCCATACGCAGTGATCTGGCTTCATGGGCCTTGTGGATACGATCCTTGCGCCAGGAAACCTGGTATTCGGAAATGTTCAGGCGTTCAAGCCACGCCATGAGTGGCTCGTGCAGGCAGTTCCACACCTTGCCCTCTGTTGAAGAAATGGTCATGTCGTGGCACTTGCCCACATCGTGGATCAAGCCCAATATGCAGCATGCGCTTGCCCATCGTGGACGGTTCATGTAGCGCTGTTCCTGTGTGTCCCCGCCGAATAGTTCCTGTTCAGCAAGGTCTACCGCGAATTTGGCGACTTCCAGCGAGTGCACGAGGAGTCCGCCCCATCCCCAATGGTGGTGCATTTCGGATGCCGGGAGCAGATGCATTTGCCGAATGGCCTGCAGTACGACGGGGATGACAAAGGCGTCGATCTCTTCATCGGCAAGAGGCAGATTGTCCAACGCCGCATGCAGTTGTTCGGCATACCGATCCCTGATCGCTGCAATGGATAGTGTTTTGACGCAGGAGCGTTCTCGAGGATAGGCATCGATAGCGGCTCCAAGTACTGAGCGGCGGGGAATTTCCTTGTAGCGGAACTCCTCAGACAAGGGTTGTGCTGGGGTGTTTTCTTCTCGGGGTTTCGGCTTGAAAAGGTCAAAGATCATTGTCATTCCTCAAGCTCTTTTTCAAGTTCCTTCAGGCGGATCAGGTTCCGATTGATCTGAGAAATCAGTTTTGACTGCTTGCGCAAAATAGTGAGCTGTTCCTCGGCAAGCGGTCCGAGCATGCGGCTCCACGACGGCTCCTTTTGAAATGTTGAAGGGGGAATCGAATCGGTTCGCGCATTCAGCCGAATGTGCTTTGTTGCCAGAACCACCTTTCGGTACACGGAACGGGCGCTGTCTCCTTTACCTACACGGATGACAGTCACGTAACTCTTTCCTTTGCCCTTTTTGGCCGAGGAAGACTTTGCGGCGGTAGTCGGGAAAATGTGCTTGGTCGTACGCTCCCAGTAGAAATGAGGCAACCCATTTTTCGCGTCCCATCGAACACGCGGGGTGATGGCGGTTTCATTCTTTGTGTACAGGTTTTCCTTGCTTGCCTCGTGATAAGCGTCCGTCGCTACAATCCCGCGCAAGTAAAGCAGCTCGCGCAACTCCTGGATCCCTTGGCTGAGGGAACCGGTGATTTTCCTTTCTCGACGGGCAAGAGCCTTGTCGCTGATTTTTGTTCGGCGCTCGGAAGCGGTCAGCTCCGACAAGTCGAGCCAGGGTGTTGACTTAGTCATCGCTGTTTTCCTCATCGAGTGTTTTCTGCGGAAAGTGTCGGCCACCTGCCGCTCTTGGGCTTGTCAGCGCCAGTTTTGCAATCTCTTCAAGTACCGCATGAGGCTTTTCACCGGGTTGTGACCAGATAGAAATGTAGAGGGAGCTCGCCCACAGCAAAGCTCGGCAAAACACAAGTTTGCTCCGTGAACCGCCAGTGGCAACAGTAATAGCGTTTTGAATGACGGGTAGCGCTTCTTTGGCAAGGTGTCCTTCATAGGTTTTGCGGACATTTTTCCACTTGCTGGTTAGGCTACGATCCAGTGAAGTGCCGCGCTGTTGAACCTCAGTAGCATCAGCTAGATCGAGGACACTGCTCAGTACGCCGCCGGTACAGCCAAGTTCTGCATAGGCATTGGCGATGCCTATGGCAGTATCTGTGTGAAGCAAAGGGCTCGCGCGACTAGGTATGCGGGTGTTGGAAAGGTGTTGAGACCTGTAAGCGAGAATTTGCGCAACGAGAGCCCTTTTCAGCGAGGTCACATCTTCCTTTTGCGCGGCCAACATGGTGATGGTGTCCACGAGGGCGAGCATGGCGTTTTGCTGAAGGTCATGCATTTTCCACCCTGTGAATTGGAGTTCCTGATCGGTATGGTCAACGAAGTCCCATATGGCCATCGGAGAACTGTGGCTGAGAGCAACCGCTAGTCGGTAGTCGACGCCAAAAAAGCCGCAAGCGTCAACCGGGCTTAGTGCAGACAGTGCAGCCGCTGAAGTCCAGTAAGTCAGTGCGTGGCGCTTGAGTTCGAGCGTGGATCGAGGATTGCCGAAGGAATTTGTTTTGCTCGGTTGTTCAAGCCAAGCGATGATGTCTTCCTCTGTCAATTCTTTGGCGATGTGCGATACCTTCATCTCAAAGGGGCAGACAGGAATGGTCAGGGAGGGAATCAATGACCCATTTTGGGTTTTGAGGATTCGGATCGCGTTTTTGTGCAGGGGGGATCCGTTGCCCTTTAGGCAAAGTTGCCAAAGAGCCTTTTGTCCTTCTGTCTTGAGGTGGCGCACAGTAGCCTGACGGTCAATCAAACCGTCCATTACGCTGGAGACGAGGTCCAGGCGACAACAATATTCTTGCATCGTCGCCGGAGCGGCTTCTTTTGGGAATGCCTTTAGCCGAGATTTTCTGGGCAGCTTGCGATAGTCGTCGTTTTGTGAGTTGCTCTTTGCCATTTTGAAGCTTCCTTGTTATTGCCCGCTCTCGCTCTCGTTTTCGGGGAAGTACGAGTAGCAGTAGTTAGCCCACGCCTGCAAAATGTTCCTCTGCTGAAGGGGATAGGTGTTTCTGTCGTAGCACGCTTGTAAAAAGTCATCAGTGCGGTGATGCAGGCAACGCTCGACAGCTTTTTCTGGAAACTGAATAGGCTGCTCTTCGCTGCAAGCCCAAGTTTTGAATGTCGAGCGGAATCCGTGGACAGTTACTCTGACGTCGCGACAAAGCAGATTCAATGCTTCAGGATCGGTCCAAAGAGGAAAACCGCTAGCCGCCCGCATTGCATTCATTCGACAAATCACTTGAGCGAGATCTGCACAGATGTGACCGTCACCTTGTTGGTTGTGGAACACGTATTTGGAGGGTTTAGCGCGTGCAAGGTTTTCTTCCTTCAGCTTTTGCAGAAGCCTGACAGCTTGGTAGCTGAGCTGTACGTCGAACCGACCATTGTCGGAGCGTTTCATGGTTTCTGGGGGACATGACCAGACCCTTTTGACGAGATCTACGTCTTTCCACTTCATTTCGATCGCCGGGCGAACGCGGCTGCAGGTGAGGATCAGAAACTCGAGTGCACGAGCCGGCATCCCGTCAATTTGCTGCAGTTGATGCATAAATTCGGGCAGGTCTTTTACAGGCAAGGCTGCGCGATGAAAAATTTGCTTGCGGGCGCTTTTCGGCAGCAAGTACCTGAGAAAGTCCGAAATTTTTTTTGCGGTGTCCAGCGCGGTCGTGCTATAGCCTTCGGCGGCCATGTGGATCAGCGTGCCAACGACGAAAGATTTTGCGTCGCGTGCGTATGCTGCCGAGCGGATCTTCCGCATGTTGCGGATTTTCTTGACGAGCGCTTCGGCAGGAATGGCGTCGAAGCGTTGATGAGCAAATTCGGGTTCGATGTAGAGACGAATGATCCCTTCCATCTTCGACCTGCGATTGGAAGACCGCTTCCAAGCACCTTGCTTTACCTGCTCATCGCCGTACATCCGCATGGCGTCACCGAGAGTCAGACGCCCTGCGGGACCAGCAAAGTTTTTGGCACTTGTGGGGAGCGCATAGCCTTTCTTATATAAAGCCAGAAGGTGGTGAGCTGCAGCGTCTGCATCGACCCAATCGACCTCGTCGAATGGACCGATCGCACGGCATATCTGAGGCGTAGAGTTGCTGCGATCGTGCGCGCGAAAGTAATGGGTAACTTCGAGTCTGTCGTTCTTGACGCGCGCGAGCAAATAGTGAGGCGAGTAAGGCTCGACATGGATCCAAGCCTGAGCTTTGCCATCGAGTTGCGATAAAGCTTGCGCAACTGCTTTGCACAGATTGACAGGAACGCAAGAGAGGTCAATTTGCAGATTTTCAGAGGACATGTGCGTTTCCCTGCGAGAGACGAGCAGTATTAAGTAATTGGATTCTGATGAAAAAACGATAATTAATCAAGAAAATGATAAAAAACAACTAAAGAATCTCATCTAAATCTTTTGCCGTGCTCGACCACTGCCTTGCGAACAACGGATCGAAAGACAGAGCAGTACAGAGGCGCTGGTTGTAGATATTCGCGTCGCGCGGGTCGAAGTTGCCGTTGTTCCCGACTGCGGACTTGATCTGCTCGGGGTACAGGGCGGCGTACTCGGTCTCCATGCCGTCCTCGGCCTCGGTTGTGCCGACATAACCGTCCAGCTGTTCTCTGTTGGCCGATCTGTCGGCTCAAGCAATCAACTTCTCTGTAGGGGGGCGGATGTTGAGGAAAACCGGAACGACTCGGCTGCCCATGGACGCCCTTAGGTTTTTTACAAAAATCAGATTGTCCCGGGGCTCGCCCGCGTCCTCCCAATCGCCGAACCACGCATTGAACTCCGGCGTGCGCACTTGCTGCCACTGCGTTTCGGTGAGCTCTTGTCATTCGAAAATATGTTTTTGCCCATTGGGCCTCATGGGCAAAGGGCATTGCGATAGGTTTTTGCAGAGATTTAAAACAATGCCCCCGTCCAGGCGGACAGGGGCAAGACACAGGGGAAGCGGTTTGCATTCGATCCCATGATGATCGAAGACTTACTAGAGTTCTGGTACGTAGCTGTAGCAGAAGTGTGCCCAATCCACGAGAATTTGACGCTGCATGGAGGGAAAACTTTCCCGGTCATACGCTCCGCCATACTTGTCAGCAACGTAGTGATGCAAGCAACGTTCTACCGCGTCGTCGTTGTACCGTCTCCAATTGCCCAGCCGTTCGCTGCGGGACCATGTCTTAAAGCTTGCCCGGAAACCGTGCACAGTCGGCGGGGTGGGTTTCCCTGACAAGCGAGTTTGCTCTGGATCGATCCACACAGGGAGTCCTCGAGCCTTGCGATGCTCGTTGATTGAGGCAATGGGTTTGGTCAGGAGGATGTAAGGTTTTTTGTGTCCAGGCGATAATAGCGCTCCCGTAGGGCGCGA
>ERZ1026878.630-NODE-630-length-26138-cov-19.141433_pt1 | contig 26138 bp, 19 predicted proteins | sample MGYA00380169_ERZ1026878 | MGnify/ENA primary metagenome ERZ1026878 (study PRJEB33269, sample SAMEA4719805) | human gut metagenome | biome: human-associated habitat; feature: organic feature; material: feces | place: Cameroon | collected 2013-10 ...
TCAGTCCGATCAGCCCCGCCTTGGATGCGGAATAATTAGCCTGCCCGGCATTCCCGACGATGCCACTGACAGAAGAGATATTGATGATTTTCCCATATCTCTGCTTCATAAAGGTCTTCGTCAGATGCCGGATCATGTGAAATGCGCCTTTCAGGTTCGTATCCAGGACTGCATTGAATTCTTCTTCCGTCATCCGCACGATCAGATTGTCCCGTGTGATCCCGGCGTTATTGACAAGGATGTCAACTCTGCCGTATTTCTCTGTTACTGCCTTTACAAAGGCTTCACTCTCTGCAAAATCTGCAACATTGCATTTCACAGCCTCCGCCATGCCGCCTTGGCTTCGGATGTCCGCCGCCACCGCTTCCGCTGCTTCTGCAGAGCCGTTATAATTAATGAGCACCGTGGCTCCTTCTGCTGCCAGCGCCTTTGCCACTGCTTTTCCGATGCCCCGTGATGCCCCTGTGACAATAGCAACTCGTCCTGTCAGACTTTTTCCTGTCAACATGCCAGTTCCTCCATCACCCGGTCCAGGTCCTCCGGTTTCTCGATATTGTATACTTTGACATTTCTGTCAATTTTCCGTACGAAGCTGCTGAGTGTCTTCCCCGGGCCAATCTCTATGAAAGTGTCCACGCCATCTGCGATCATCCGCTCTACGCTCTGGGTGAAATGAACGGGACTGGATACCTGTTGTTTCAGCAGTTCCGCAACCTGTGACGCATCTGTCACATAATCCGCTGTTACGTTGGATACATAAGGAATCCAAGGGGTTGACAGCTTGGCGCTTTTCAGTTCTTCTGCCAATTGTTCTCCTGCATTTTTTAACAGGGCCGAGTGGAACGGTCCGCTGACCTTTAAGGGGATACAGCGTTTTGCACCTGCTTCTTTCAGCGCTTCTGATGCTGCCTCTACTGCATCTGCCTCTCCGGTGATCACGATCTGTCCCGGGCAGTTATAATTTGCCACCGAGACGACTTTGCCGGTTTCTTTTGCTGTCTGTCCGCAGATTTTTGCCACGGTATCTCCGTCCAGTCCTAATACCGCTGCCATGGCGCCTCCTTCCGGATAGGCCTCCTGCATATAGATACCACGCATCCGGATGATGCGGAACAGGTCCGGCAGTTCCATCACACCAGCGGCAGCCAGCGCCCCATATTCTCCCAGGCTTAAGCCTGCTGCCATCTCTGCTTTCAGTCCTTTTGCCTCCAATACTTTCAGAATAGCCACTTCCATGGTCAGCATGGCGATCTGTGTGTATTCCGTAATGTTGATATAAGGATTTTCTTCAAAGGTCAGCTGTTCCATGGAGTACGGATGTCCGCTTTCCGCCTGTACTTCCCGCTTGTCCTGCCAATACAGATTCTGGAGCACCTTGTCTGCCAGCTTCCATACCGCCTGTGCTTCCGGGTAAGTATCATAGAACTCCTTGCCCATTCCTATGTACTGGGAGCCCTGTCCCGGGAATAAATATGCGATCCTGCTCATTTTGTCCTCTCCTAATTACTATGTGATGCTATTGTTCTCCTCGGTTACAGCACATTTTTTATAATGCACCGTTTTCCATATAACTACGCCGCCTGTCGCTGTTCGAAATCTGTTGTCAGCGGTTACCTGTCGCTATATTTTATTTATGCTGTCCTTGTGCCGCTATGCACTCCTGCGCCTGCTGCACTGTTTCTTCAATAATCTCACGGCAGGTCTGTTCTCTGCGGATCAGTCCTGCGATCTGCCCAGCCATCAGGGTTCCATTTACGGTATCCCCGTCCTGCACTGCCTTCCTGAGAGATCCCAACGTCAGCTTTTCCAGCTCCATGAAATCGGCATTCTCTTTTTCCAGCTTCAGATACTCCCTGGTCATCTGATTACGTAAAGAACGCACCGGATGTCCGGTAGACATTCCCGTCACTACAGAATCAATATCCTTTGCCTTGATGATCTGATTCTTATAATTTTCATGGACGATGGATTCCTTTGATGCGACGAACCGGGTGCCCATCTGGATACCTTCCGCTCCCAGCATAAAAGCCGCCGCCATTCCTCTGCCATCGGCGATACCTCCAGCTGCGATCACCGGGATAGATACCGCATCCACTACCTGCGGAACCAGCGCCATGGTCGTGGTGGAACCGATATGTCCACCGCTTTCCATGCCTTCCGCCACCACAGCGTCTGCTCCGGCACGCTCCATCATCTTCGCCATAGCCACACTGGCCACCACCGGAATGACTTTCACTCCGGCATTCTTCCACAGTTCCATGAATTTTCCCGGGTTTCCAGCACCAGTCGTTACCGCTTTTACTCCTTCTTCCACGACGATCTTCGCTACATCCTCCGCATTGGGATTGAGCAGCATGATATTCACGCCGAAGGGTTTGTCAGTCAGTTCTTTGCATTTACGGATTTCCTCCCGGACAACCTCAGGCGGAGCGGAAGCGGCACCGATGATGCCTAAGCCTCCGGCATTTGATACCGCTGCCGCCAGCTTATGTTCTGCCACCCAGGCCATACCGCCCTGGAAAACGGGATATTCTATTTGTAGAAGTTCCGTGATCTTTGTTTTCATTGTCTTTCTGATCCTTCTCGTCATTCTGCGTTATATTACATATTCTGATGATACCAAGGTCAAAAGGTCTAAGCCCACATGAGGGCAGATATGCAGTCCTTATGCCTGCTCCTGAATATATCTGATAACATCGCCTACCGTTGCCATATTTTCCAGTTCCTCGGAAGGAATGGACACACCATATTCCTCTTCAAACGCCATTACCAGTTCAAACAGATCCAGGGAGTCTACTTCCAGATCCTCCTTGAAACGGGTTGCCTCTGTGATTTCTACATTCTCCTGATTTAACTGTTCTCTGATGATGGCTGCTACTTTTTCTAACATGTTTTTGCTCTCCTTATGCATTTCATTATTGTGTTTCTGATACCTTGCTTTACTACTTTGTCGTCTCCGGCGTGTTCACTTTTCATTCATAAATGTTTGCAACACCGGTCTTATGCTCTCTCCATATTACCGTCGGTAAAATATTTTGGCTATCAAAGTATTTAAATGCAATATACTACACAGATGTTGTTCTGTCAACATCTTTTTTAAAATTACCGCTACAAAAGCGTAATTCCCTTGCCAGGTGGTAAATGCCATCGCAAACAATAGAAACTACTAGGTTTTTTCGTTTCTCCCCTTGCCAAACGGTTATTTTTCAGATAAAATAATCTACGTTGTAATCTTTTGGAGACGTATCGAAGTGGTCATAACGGGGCGCACTCGAAATGCGTTAGCCCTCCGGGGCACGTGGGTTCAAATCCCACCGTCTCCGCACATAAAAAGCCGGTAATCTGTCAAAACAGACTATCGGCTTTTAGTTTTAGAAAAATGTGCAAAAAACGTGTTTATTTTCCAGAAAAATGTGTTATGCCTCCCGCAGAATCTGCATGATCGTATCATAATGCTCCGGATCATGCGGGAAGGTGCAGCCCAAGCAATCCTTGATCCGTCTGCCATTTTTCTCGAAATACCTGGGATTCCCGGGGCAGTGCTCCAAGCGGTACATGGGGCAGTAGCAGAACAGGCAGTTAAACTCCGTAAGTCCCTTGTGGCAGGGGAAATATTTACAATCTTTATTTTCAAAAAAGCGATAAGAATTTTCCATTTTCAATACCCACATCCTTCCATAACCTGCAAGGTTTACGCCAAAGCACAAACTTGCGTGTGAAACATAGAGCTTCTTCACAAAAGAGTCCTTGCTCTGAGTGATTAGAAGTTCTTTTCACACTTCACACTTCTTCTGCCATGCACATTCCATGGGCAATTCCCTGCTCCTGCAGCTGTTCCTCCAGCTGATTCAGGGCATCGTCTTCGTCTTCCGCAAATATGACTGCCTGATAGACTTCCTCCGGTCCTTCCGGTGCCAGTGCTGTCACCTCATACATCTGCATGGCAATTACCTCTTTCTTCCTCAAAATACGCATTCACCCTTCTCTTTATTTTATACCCGTTTCCCCGTTTTTTTGCAAGCGAAAAGCGCCACTCCGGGGAAGAGTGCCGCTTTTCAGGAGAGATTTATGTATTGAATGTTGCTGGCGAAATATTAACCCTTGACGCTTCCCATTGCCACGCCCTGGACAATGTACTTGGAAAGGAACAGGTATACGATGATAACAGGGAAGATAGAGAATGCAATCGTTACATACACCTGACCCATATCAAACTTCAGGAAGTCTGCGGAACGCAGCTGAGCGATCAGGATAGGTAATGTCTTCATCTTGTCATCATGCAGAACCAGTGCCGGTGTGAAGTAGTTATTCCAGTTCGCTACGAAAGTGAAGATCGCCTGCACTGCGATTGCCGGCTTCATCAGCGGCAATACGATGGAATTAAATGTACGGAACTCACCGGAACCATCGATTCTGGCTGCCTCTACCAGAGACAGGGGCAATGCACTTTCCATGTACTGCTTCATATAGAAGAAAGTAGCAGGTGCTGCGATTGCCGGGATGATCAGGGGGATAAAGTTATCCTCCAGCTTCATATCAGCTACCAACTGGATAAATCCGAGTGCGGTAACCTGGGTAGGAATGGTCATGATTGCCAGGATAAAGGTAAACATGAACTTCTTTAACTTAAAATCATATACATGGATCGCATATGCGGTCATGGTAGAGAAGTAGGTACACAACACTGCACTGCAGGTTGCTACGATCAAACTGTTGATCATGCCTCTGACTACCGGCAGGGTTCCTGCCATGACGCCCTTCCAGTTCTGGATCAGATGTGTGCTGGGCAGCAGGGTAAATCCCTGTGTCAGCTCACCTTTGGATCTGGTTGCATTTACAAACAGTATATAGAACCAGAACAGGCAGAGAAAACTCATAATAACCAGTACGATATATGCAAGTGCTCTTCTGGCATGAATGCCCAGACCTTTTTTTGTCTCGTTTGTTTCTACGCTCAACATTTCTGCCACCTCCTACTTATCCTGTTTGCCGTTCGAGAACTTAAATACGATCAAGCTCAGGATACCTGTGATAATGAACAACATTACAGACAACGCACCACTCATTCCGTAGTTCTTACTGTACAAATGGTTGTTCAGGTACATGATCAGGGTCATGCTGGATCTCATAGGATCGCCCTTACCGTTGGTCAGAATCTGAGGTACATCGAACATCTGCAGACCACCGATCAGGGATGTGATCATTACGTAGATCAGAATCGGCTTCAACAAAGGTAATGTGATCTTGAAGAATACCTGGGTAGAGGTTGCTCCGTCTACCTCGGCTGCCTCGAAGAGGGAAGTATCGATACCCATCATACCTGCCATCAGGAGGATCGTTGTATTACCAAACCACATCAGGAAGTTCATCAATGCTACCAGACCTCTGGTACTCCATACGTTTGTAAGGAACTGATATGGCTCTTTTAAGACTCCAATCTGCATCAGCATTTCATTGATAGGACCACCATCAGAGAACAGCGTGAAGAACAACATTGCAAATGCGGAAGCCATGATCAGGTTCGGCAGATAGATAACTGTCTTGAAGAATCTCTGTCCCTTTAATCTAAGGCTGGGATCCGAGAACCATGCACCCAGAAGCAGAGATATGATGATCTGCGGTACAAATCCCAGTACCCACATGATCAATGTATTCTTGGTGTACATCCACAGGTCCGGATTGGACAACATCTTTGCATAGTTACCAAATCCGATGAAATTCGGTCCGATCTGTGTCAGTCCGGAACGGTAATTCTCAAAAAAGCTGTAATAAAATGTCCGGAACAACGGGATCAACTGGAATAATACATACACTGCCACAAAGGGGATCAGGAAAATATAACCCCACTTATTATAGCGTACCACCTTTCCGCGTTTTACCTTTGCCATAATGATTCCTCCCTTTTGCCGTCATACTCTCTTAGCGACTTTACGTTTTTTCGTGCCATCTTTTTTCCGATAAGGCTCGCAGCAGCTCTCTTCTTTTTGTTCTTAATTATCTTCTTCCGAAAAAAGCTTCTGCCAACCGGGAATTTTGAGAGAAAAACCGTGCCTACCTGACCAGCCAGGCAGGCACGGTTCTCAATTCCTTATTGTTTCGCTATTCGCTTATCGTTTCAGATTAGTGAGTAAGCTCAGGATACTTCTCTTCAACACCCTTGTAGAACAGATCCAGTGCATCATCCAGAGAAGCCTTGCCATCGAAGTAGTTCTTCATAGCATGCTGGAACTCTTCGTTACATCCCTGATCATATGCAGACAGGTTGCTCAGATCGATCTTCTCAGCGCCTGCGCAGAACATAGCCAGAGGGTTCTGTCCGCCCAGTACCTTGCTCTGATAAGAGGTATCTGCTGCCATAGCTTCCATAGCGGGTTTGTTGTTTACGAAATCATCATCAGCTACAACGATCTCTTTCATGATGTCTTCATCAGCGGTCATCTTAAGGATGATATCCTTAACCAGAGAAGCGTTGTCAGTTCCGGTAGCGCCGCAGATCCAAGTACCGCCCCAGAAGAAGCCCTGAGGTCCTTCAGTAGCGCCCCAGCCACCCTGGTTTGCGATAGATCCATCGGTATCAGCTGCCATGGAGAAGTTGATCAGCCAAGCGGGTCCAAAGTAGCAGAATACTTTGCCATCGGGATAGAAGCCTTTGCTCCAGTCATCAGACCACAGGTCGAAGGTACCGGTTTCCTTAGCGTCAACCATCTTCTTGGAGTCATCAACCCACTTCATCAGGTTGTCATCGATTACGATCTTGCCATCCTGTACCCATTTACCGGATACGTTGTTGGAGTATACACGATAAGTATCGTTTACGGAAGATACCATGTTGTAACCGCCTGCTTTCATCTTCTCAGCGGTTGCGGTAAAGGTATCCCAATCAGATACAGACTTCTGAACCTCTGCAGGATCATCGGTTCCCAGAACAGCCTTAGCAGCTTCACGGTTGTAGATCAGAACGCCGGGGCAGCCCTGCCATGAAACACCCTTCAGATTGCCGTTGGAGTCGGTAACAACATCCTTGGTGTACTGATACTGGTTAGCCAGATCTGCATCGGTGATGCCCAGATCCTTAACAGGCATTGTGTAGTCGGTATCAACATATTTCAATGCGTAGTCAGCCTCAATCAGGAACAGGTCGATCTTGTCATCAGCTGCTGCATCAGCCTGCTTTAACAGTGTTTCATCCAGATTGTTCTGATAAGCGTTGTCATCAGAAGGAGTGATGTTCCACTTTACAGTGATGTCACCGATCTTACCGGTGGTTCCGTCTACTTCTTCATATCCGGGATAATGATCTGTCAGACGGCTCTTGAACTCCTCGTTCCAGCAGTAGATGTTGAAGACTTTGCCTTCCTCTGCTGCTGCAGGCTCTGCTGCCTCGGTGGATGCAGGCGCCTCGGTCTTAGCTTCGGTGGAAGCTGCGGGTGCCGCATCGGTGGATGCTGCAGGAGCTTCATTGCTGCTGCCACAACCTACCAGCATGCTGGCAAGCATAGCAGTTGTAAGTAAAGCACTAAGTACTTTTTTCTTCATGTTTGTTTCCTCCCATTTTTTGTTGAATGTTTGTTGTAAGTGTTTGTTGCATTTATATTCATATGTCGGCGGTTGCGTCGCTTCCATATAAATGCCTGATTAATTGTCTGTCGGAATTCTGGCCACCGACTTGCCTTCAGCAACTTTCCCGGGTACGATGACCTGTTCTATGATGGTGGTCTTGGGTCTCTCAATGAGACTGATCAGTTCTCTGGCTGCCAGGCATCCGATCTGTTCTGTGTCCTGTTGGACTGTGGTCAGTCTGGGCTCCAACTGCCTTGCTGCCTGTATGCCATCATAGCCTGCTACCGAGATATCTTCAGGGATCTGTAATCCTCTCTGTCTGATAGCGTTGATGCCTCCGAAAGAAGCAAAGTCATCCGGATAGATGATGCATGTCGGCGGATCCGGCAGATCCAGCAGTTCGTTGGTGACCCGGTAGGTGGTCGTCGTATCTCTGTAGGCTGCTTCCCGAATGTACTCATCCGGGATTTCCAGTCCCAGGCGTTCTGCCGTCCGGTAGAAGCTGGATAATCGTCCCGAGGTAACTGCCGACATCGCTCCGTGGATATAAGCGATCTTCCGATGGCCTCTGCTGTAGATGTACTCTAACAGCTCCTTCATGCCTGTCACATTGTCCGACATGATTGCGATACGATTATTAAACAGATAGTCGATGGTGACCACCGGGATGGAACTCTGTACTAATTCGATGACTTCGGGATCCCCGAAATCAATACAGGCGAGCACCACTCCGTCGAAGCCTCTGTACCTGCTGTGTTCCAGGTAGGACATCCGATCCGGCCGGTTCTTGCAGCTATTAATGAATGTAATGTCGTAACCGCTTTTCTCTGCCGTCCTCTTGAAACTGTCCAGTACACTGGAAAAGTAATCATGAGTAAGACCGCTTCTGGCCTCGTCTGCAAAGAGGACTCCGATGCCGTAGGTCCGGTTCGTCTTCAAAGCTCTTGCGGAAAGGTTCGGGGAATAACCCATCTCCTTTGCTACCCGTCTGATATTTGCTTTTGTTTCTTCTCCAATGTCCTTGTGGTCGTTCAATGCCTTGCTGACAGTTGCAACGGAGACTCCACAAATCTTGGAAATGTCTTTCAGTGATGCCATATCTTTCTCCTGTTCCATGTCTTCGTCATTCCGTCCGACCTGTTTTGTAACTTAATCGTTTTCGTAGTTTTAATATATAACACCTTTGAGCATTTTGCAATACTTTTTTGCAGTTTTTTTCAAAAAAGTATTCACTTTGTCTATAATTAACAATTTCAGATAGGCTGTTTTGTACATTTGGCTTGTACATAGATTGTGTTTCTTCTATATAATGGCAAAGTGTGCGATAACGTTTGCTATTATTTTGTTTCGTAAATCCTTTTTTTCGGAGTTCGTTTTGTTTTGTATCTTCTGTCCATGTTTTTCTGCTGTTTTTGTATACATTGCGCATTTTACGGGCTTTTTCAAGATTCGTATTGCATTTTTCCCTTTGCTTCTGTATAATACAAATCAGAAATCCGGAGCACTTAATCGTTTACTGAACGTAAAGCGCTCCACAACGAAAAAACAAACACTCAGTATACAATAATATGAAAGAAGGAGATTTTCTTATGAAGTATGGTCATTTTGATGATGTGCATCAGGAATATGTCATCACCACTCCCAAGACTCCGCTTCCCTGGATCAACTACCTGGGCTGCAATGAGTTTTTCAGTCTGATATCCAACACCTGCGGCGGATATACTTTCTATAAAGATGCAAAGCTGCTGCGTCTGACCCGTTATCGTTATAATAACGTACCGGCCGACATCAACGGTAAATATCTGTACATTAAGGACGGGGACACCGTATGGAACCCTGGCTGGCAGCCCACGAAGACCGAGCTGGATTCTTACGAGTGCCGTCACGGTATCGGTTACAGCCGATTCACCTCTTCCAAAAACGGTGTCAAGGCTTCCGTGCTCTCCTTCGTTCCTCTGAACGATAATTGCGAGATCTCCCAGCTGACCCTGACCAACGGTAGCTCCGAGGACAAGAAGCTGTCCGTATTCTCTTATGTAGAGTGGTGTCTGTGGAACGCTGACGATGATATGAAGAACTTCCAGCGTAACTTAAGCACCGGCGAGGTCGAGGTACAGGATTCCACCATTTATCACAAGACCGAGTACCGTGAGCGTCGTAATCATTATGCGATCTATTCCGTAAATACGAAGATTGACGGTTTCGATACCAGCAGAGATGCTTTCCTGGGTGCTTACAGGGGGGCTGATTCTCCCGAAGCTGTAGAGAACGGCAAGTGCACGAATTCCATGGCAAGCGGCTGGTCTCCCATCGCTTCCCATCAGATCAACGTGGATCTGGCAGCCGGTGAGACCAAGACCTTTATCTTCGTTCTGGGCTACATCGAGAACCCCGAAGACGAGAAATGGGAATCCTACGGTGTGATCAACAAGACCCGTGCCAAAGAAATGCTGGCAAAATACCAGACCGATGCACAGGTAGATGAGGCTTTTGCAGCATTACAGGCTTACTGGAAACAGCTGCTGGCACGCTACACGGTAGATTCCGCTGACGAGAAAGTCAACCGTATGGTCAACACCTGGAACCAGTATCAGTGTATGGTTACTTTCAACATGTCCCGTTCCGCTTCCTATTACGAATCCGGAATCGGCCGTGGTATGGGTTTCCGTGATTCCTGTCAGGATCTGCTCGGTTTCGTACATCTGATTCCGGACCGTGCAAGAGAGCGTATCATTGATATCGCTTCCACCCAGTTCCAGGACGGCAGTGCTTACCATCAGTACCAGCCTCTGACCAAGAAAGGCAACTCCGATATCGGCAGTGGCTTCAATGATGATCCTCTGTGGCTCATTGCAGGTACCAGTGCTTATGTAAGAGAGACCGGCGATACCTCCATCCTGACCCAGATGGTTCCTTTTGACAACGATATGAGCGTAGCTGCTCCTCTGATGGATCACTTAAAACGCTCCTTAGACTATATCATCAACCACAAAGGCCCTCACAATCTGCCTCTGATCGGCCGTGCCGACTGGAATGACTGTCTGAACCTGAACTGCTTCTCCGCTCATCCCGGAGAATCTTTCCAGACCTTCGGTCCCAGTGAAGGACCCGTTGCAGAATCCGTATTCATTGCCGGTATGTTCGTAAAATACGGCGAAGAATATGCTCAGCTGTGCGAGCTGATGGCTGACGATACCGAAGCAGCCCGCGCACGTAAGGAAGTACAGGCAATGTACGATGCGATCCTGAAGGATGGTTGGGACGGCGATTGGTTCGTACGTGCTTACGATGCTTACAGCCACAAAGTAGGTTCCAGGGAATGCCGCGAAGGTCAGATCTACATCGAGCCTCAAGGCTTCTGCGTACTGGCCGGTGTCGGTGTGAAGGAAGGACTTGCCGAAAAGGCATTGAATTCTGTAAAAGAGAGACTGGATACCAAGTATGGTGTCATGATCTTACAACCTGCATACACGGAGTATCACCTCGAACTTGGTGAAGTATCCTCTTATCCCCCCGGATACAAGGAGAATGCCGGTATCTTCTGCCACAACAATCCCTGGGTATCCATCGCAGAGACCGTTCTGGGCAGAGGTGACAGAGCTTTCGAGATCTACCGCAAGACCTGTCCCGCATACATTGAGGATATCAGTGAGATCCATCGTACCGAGCCTTATGTATATTCCCAGATGGTAGCCGGTAAGGATGCAAAATTCCACGGCGAGGCAAAGAACAGCTGGCTGACCGGTACTGCTGCATGGACTTTCGTAAATATCTCCCAATACATACTGGGTGTATATCCCACTCATCAGGGATTGTCCGTAGATCCTTGTATTCCCAAGGGCTTCGGTGATTTCTCCATCACCCGTAAGTTCCGTGAGGGCACCTATCACATTCAGGTAAAGAACCCTCAGAACGTGGAAAAGGGTGTCGTATCCATGACCGTGGACGGCAAGGCAGTAGACGGACACATCATTCCTTACGAAAAGGGCAAGGAAGCATACGATGTAGTCATTACCATGGGTTAACAGTTCTAATAAACATAGTTTAAAACGATTTCTATCCTCCTTAAACCCCCGGCAGTTGTTGTAGCTGCCGGGGGTTTGCATTGGATATTCGTAGTTTGCGCTACAACATCTACACCATAAGGACAAGCAGGCCGTAAGCAGACGTCGGTACTTATTGACCGTATTGGGGTCAATTATGTACCGCTACGTTCTGCGCCAGAGCGAGAGCGTGCCTGCGGTTCTTATGGTGTAGATGTTGTAGATATTTTTATTGTTTCCATCCAGGACTTGATCACATACCGAATGGCTGTCAAATGATATTATTTTCTCCATTTTTCTGAAGCAGCTTCCGGTATGTGGCATCCATTCCCAGTGCTCCCAAGGGTGCCGTAATCAGGATCGCCAGCACCGCCACAGACAGCACGACCTTGCCACAGGGCAATCCCATGGCCAGGGGCGTGGAACCGATGGCGGCCTGCACCGTAGCCTTCGGTAAATAAGCGATCATGCAGAACAGACGCTCCTTCTTATTCAGATTCGTTCCTAACAGGCACAGTGTCACACCAATGGAGCGGAATATCAATGCCAACAGGATCATTCCTATGGCTGCCAGTCCAGCTTCCATAGTATAGCGGATATCCACTGCCGCGCCCACCAGCACGAACAGCACTACCTCCGCTGCCAGCCACAGCTTGCCGAACTTCTCAGACAATCTGCCGGTCACTTCTTTCGGTGCCCGCATTTTCAATGCGCAGGCCATGCTCACCACCGCCAACAGTCCGGAAAAGGCCACGGTTCCCTTTAACAGCGTTTCCAAAGCCATTAATAAGAAGGACAAACCCATGATGATAATAACTTTCATGCTGTTGCGCACATAACTGCCCTTTCGGTACAACAGTTCAAAAAGCTGCCCCAGCAGCCAACCCACCAATGCACCGAACAACACACCCGTCAGGATCGATACCGGGATATTCACAAAATCCAGGGCATTGACCTGTCCACCCTGTGCCATTCCAACAAAAGTGGAAAACAATACTATGACATAGATGTCATCACAGGAAGCCCCAGCCAGAATCATCTGCGGAATGCTTTTCTCCGTACCATAGCTGTTCTCCATGAGATGCACCATCCGTGGCACCACCACTGCCGGTGACACTGCTGCCAGAACTGCTCCCATAACTGCCGCATCCACGCGGCTGATGTTAAGGATCATGGGCGCAAATATCACAAAAGCCAACAGTTCGCAAGTGGCAGGAACACAAGCCAGCATGACTGCGGAGCGGCCCACTTTTTTCAGATCCTTCAGATCCAATGATAATCCGGCCTTCAATAAAATGATGATCAGCGCGATCTGCCGCAGTTCTGATGAGATATTCAGGATTGACACATCCAGCAGATCCAACACATAAGGCCCCAGAATAATACCCGTAAGCAGCATCCCGATAATACGGGGCAGGTGAATCCTCTGGCAGACCGCCGCCATGAGTAATCCCAGTAAAAAGATCAGTCCCAGTGATGTAAGCATAAAAATTCCTCCGTTTTCTCGCAGCAGGACATTTTGAATTCCAACAAAAAAGGCTGGTGCCCCCTGCATATTCTGCAGAAGTCATCAGCCAAATCGAATTCGTATGTTCAAATTCCGGCGGTTCGAAGCCTGTGCTTCCGGGAGAACCTCATTCCCGATGTTCTTATTATATACACGGTGCCCGCCCATGTAAAGGCCCATATTTTGCAAATATACCCGCCAGCATCCTATACTCCATTAAAAAATATCTGCTGTGAGATCATCCCCGAAATCTGCTGCCGGAATCTCAAAGTCAACAATTCCAACTGCATAGGACTGTAATACATACTGGCCGGATTCAAATACAAAGCCATCCTCTGTAATGTAGAATGTAGGGTCTGCGGGGCCATTATCCGTACCTGCAATGTCCGGCCCATAAATTTCCTGATAGATAGCATTCAAATCTTCCGTACCATCCAACACCACCAGTTTGATACTCTTCTCGTAATCGTTAAAGAAGCAGTCCTCCTTTGCCTGCATTTCCGCTGCCTTTGCTGTCACCAGTTCCAGTGCTTTGTCGCGGAATCCGCTCCCCAGACTGTCAAAAGTAATTCTCTCTCCGGTCTGCGTATAATAGTTCATATAGTACAAAGTATACCATCCATGAGCCCCCTGATCATACCCTTCCAACCCCCACGACAGGCTGATCACCTTATCATCCGCGCGGATCACACGGAAAGTAAGATCCTCATAGCTCTGCTCATACACCGGCATATTCTCATAAAGTGTACCAAACTCCCCGTTCTCGATTCCTTCTACAAAACTGTCTACATATTCATCCAGCTCTTTCTGAATCTTCATCTGCACCGTCTCATTGCCCGGAATCGTCACTGTAACTGTTGGATAGTAATAGGTATAACTTCTGGTCTTGTCTTCGGGATCACTGCTACCCTCGTGATCCTCTGTGGTAAACTGCACCCATTCACTTCCCTGTATTTCACTCTGGTCTTCTGTCGGTTCCGTCTGTGTGGGCACTTCCGAAGTCTCCTCAGTCCCGGCCGTCGTCTCTTCCGTCGTCTGACCGCTCTGTGTCTCCTTGATGCTGTCTATAACTGTCTCCATCTCCGGATCCGTCACCATCTCCCGGTTTCCGCAGGATGTAAAACCTAACAGTGCTCCCGCAAATACTGCTGCAAAAAATATTTTTTTCATAATCCTCGCCTCCTGATGCCAGTATATCTGCCGATTGCATCATATCTGCATCATATTTATAATTTTTCTCGATTTCACTTTTTAAATATGATAGACAATTCCCATATTTTGAGCTATAGTAAAGCCAAATCTGGGTATGATTAAAAATAACGATACACATACTATAAAAATCAACCCGAGGAGGACTGTTATGAAAATATTATTTTATGATACCAAAAGCTATGATAAAGAATCTTTCGAGGCAACTCTGAAAAAATATCCCGGCATCCAGATTGATTACATCCGGTCGGATCTGGATCCCCGTACTGCTGCTCTGGCTGACGGCTTCGATGCCGTCTGTGCTTTCGTCAGCTCCAATGTGAGCGAAGCCACATTAAAAATTCTCCACGAAAAAGGTGTCCGTCTGGTCCTGCTGCGTTGCGCAGGATACAACAACGTGGATCTGGAAAAGGCAGCTGCATATGACATATGTGTCATGCGTGTCCCCGGTTATTCTCCGGAAGCTGTCGCAGAGCATGCCATGGCTCTGGCTCTGGCCTGCAACCGCCGCTTATACAAAGCCTATAACAAGGTCCGGGAAAATGATTTCAGCCTCGCTGGACTCATGGGCTTCAATTTCTATGGTAAGATTGCCGGAATCATCGGAACCGGCCGGATCGGTGCAGCTATGTGCCGGATCTGTAACGGTTTCGGCATGAAAGTCATCGCCTACGATGTCTACGAGAACCCGGATCTGAAAGATTTCGTCACCTATGTGACCTTAGACGAATTACTGGCGCAAAGTGATCTGATCTCCCTTCACTGCCCGCTGATGGATTCCACCTACCACCTGATCCAGCTTGACACCATCAAGAAAATGAAGGATGGCGTCATTCTGGTAAACACTTCCCGGGGTGCTCTGGTCAAGACCGAGGATCTTATCGAAGGTATCCGCCTGCACAAGTTCGCCGGGGTCGGTCTGGATGTCTATGAGGAAGAAACGAAAAACGTCTTCGAGGATCGTTCCGATGAGATTCTGGAGCATTCTACCACCGCAAGGCTTTTGTCCTTCCCCAATGTCATGATCACATCCCATCAGGGATTTTTCACAAAAGAAGCACTGGAATCCATTGCAGAGACTACCTTGCAGAATGCTCTGGATTTCGAAAGTGGAAAGAAGAACCCCAATCAGGTGCAATAAAATATTTCCAATTGAGTAGGCTGACTCATCGTATACGCAAAAAACGGATGGCCCTCCCAAGCCATCCGTTTTTCTCGTTTTTCAGTTTCCCGTCTTGTCCTTTTTCTCTATCTCTTACAGTTTTTACGATCAGTCCAGATTCAGTTTCTGACCAACTCTGATCACATTCTGGTTTGTAATCTGTGCATTTCTGCGAAGCAATTCTGCCAGAGTCATGTGATTTCTCTTAGCAATCTTGGAAAGCGTATCACCACCCTTTACCGTATAATCGCCCTCTGTATACCAGATGTTCTCGGAAGGTCTGCGGTCAGTAACAGTTACCAGATAATTGCCGCCGCGCTTCAATGCGAACATGGACTGTCCGGTGGAAGTTACGGTAAAGGATCCGCAATACTCCAGGCGTCCCTTCTCTGCGTTGTAACGATACAGGTTTGCACTCTTACCGGCGTTATCCTTGCCTACATTCACATGAATGTTGACATTCACTCCGAAGCTGCCGGTATCTCTGATACCCAGCTGTCTGTTCACGGTTCCGGACTTTGCGGATACCACATTTGCCGGGATTGTGTTGCTCGTCTGGTCTACTGTCAGATCAATATTCTGAATCTTTGACAGATCTTTATTCTTCAGATTCTGTCCACTGATGCTCAGTGCCACACCGTTTCCGCTGTGGAATGCCACCGTCAGCTTCGTACCTTTAATGGTATTCAGTACATTCTGAGGCACTTTGACTTCACCGCTGCATACAAAGTTCATGTTGACACTTGCAATGGCAGGATTTTTCATCATCTCTGCCACCTTATCCTGTACAGAGTTGCTTACATCCGTCCAGTCTACTGCAGGTGCTGCAGAGGAACCGCTGTTGTTGTCATCATCATCGTCATCGTCATCATCGTTGTTCACCACATCTGCCGCTACCGTGAAAACAGCGGAAGGGGTTCCGGTCATTCTGGCTCCAACACCTTCCGGCGCTTCTGCCGTAAGCTTAAGGAATCCATTCATATTGATGGTACCGTCTGCATTTCTGGTGATCTGCGGATCGGTCGTGCTTACGAACCAGGAATCCTTTGCCACATTGCCTTCACTATTCGTAGACTCCTGTTTTGTCTCATTCCAGAAATAGTTCATGGTTGTCCGAATCGTTGTTTCCTCCTGCAGCAGTTTCAGCTGCTCCTGTTGCGTCAGATTCTTTGTACGATAGGACAGAATTCCTGTTGCGCCGAAATCAGTCTTGCTGCCCGCATTAGTATAAAAAGCTACATTATAGGATTCATTATTAAAGGCCGTGCTCTGTTTTACCTGAATATCAGGACAACTGTTGGAATCAATTCCCTTTGCCTTGTTTCCAAATGCCACACTGTTGATCAGCGTATGATATCCGGTAATGCTGGAACCACCCATCTTAAATCCGTTACCGTTACCTGCATCCGTACCGTCTTCCAGATAACCGTTTCCATAAGCCACACAGTTCTTAATGGTTACACTGCCAATAGAACCGGTCTCTACCTTGGCGAACAGATCCCATCCATCATCTGCATTATTATAGGAAATGCATCCATCAAATACAATTCCATCACCAACGGTAAGTTTTGCAGCAAAACCGTCTGCATCCTCATAACCGATGTCTGCGTTACCATAGGAGGTACAGTTCAGGATCAGGTCATTGCTAGGCCAGTCTTCTCTTTCATCAGTAGTAAGATAACGGCTTACCTGAATACCCGTATTACCATTATGATATGCCTGAATATTATCAAATACACAGTTACTTCCGGAGATCTGAATTCCCTTCTGGGTATCCTGTGTATTTGTCACATCAAATCCCTGGCAATACCAGTAATCACCGGCAAAGACCATGCCTGCGCACGCTCTGTTGAAGTCAAATACAGGTCTCTGGGAATCTGAAGGATCTGCAATCAGGTAAATCATCTGCTCCTTCGTTCCGTCAATGCCTCTCTCTACCTTTATAGTACTTGTAAGGTTATATACTCCACCTTTCAGTACGATCATCTGTCCTGCTTTTGCATATTTCACAGCAGTGTAAATATCTACCGGATTCTCTTTGCTTCCGGCTGCACCTGCGCTGCCTTCCGGTGCAACATAAATGGTCTTCTGATCTCTTCGAACGCTCTTATAAGTTACTGTGAATTCATAAGTTACTGTTTCATAAGAAGACAGTTTGGAATACTCGTTCGGACGATAATCACTGTTCGGAGTAAAACTAATACGGAACTTATTACTTCCCTCGGTCAAAGATACCGGCATGGTAACTTTTGTACCGGCAGTAACCGCCCGATCAGATACAACTGCGCTGCCATCAGCTGCTGTTACACTCAATTTGCCATCTGCATTTCCGGAATATATCAGATCATATGCTGCACTGTTGGAAACAGCTGCGGAAATGATATTGTATGCCGGTGTTACCAGAGTCATCTCACGCTCTTCCGCTGGAGCATCATCCGCTGGATCAATCAGTGTCAGATTAATATCGGAATAGGTAATATCTACGCCTCTGGCCGCAAACATTCCCACATATACATACTCATCATCCAAAACATTTAAAGTCTCTGTACCATAATATTTTTTCGTTTCTGTATTGCCTGCAGCATCCGTATAGCTGATAAAGTATCCGGTATTATTCTTCTGAATCGTTAATTTTAATTCTGTAACCGGGTTATCAACGGTAGTGCCCTTTGCCTCAGCAGTATTATTGCCGATCAGATTATAAGTACCGGTACCACTCTGCGCGCAGGATGTCTCCAATGGCCACATACTGGTCTTATAATCACTTTTTAATGTAGCAGAATCATTGGCATTCAGCGCATCCAGATTTTCATAAGTTACACCGATCTTCTCCTGTGCGCCGATTCCCAGTTTCATGCTGATCTTATCTCCGGCATCGGATACTTTTCCGTTTGCCGCATCCCAGTTGTATTCCACTTTTCCTACAACTGCCATATAGGAATTGTTCCAATAGGCATTGCTGCCTTCTCCGGGTGCTCCTACACGGTCAGCAGCCATAATGCCAAAGCCTTCCTGTCCGTTATTGGGAGTCCATTTGTTTACTTTCAAAGTTGCTGAAAAAGTAAAGTTCTTGTCGGTAGGAATTGCAGTATAGTAAAATCCTAAGCCATCGGTTGCTGTCGGCTGTAACTTTCCTCCGCCCGCATCTGCGACTACTTTTACCGTTCCAGTAGTTGCATCGCCCTCGTATTTATTTTTGCCGGAAGAAGCACTGGGACCATAATATGTAAATGCCCACTCATACTGTACCTCATCTACGATTTTCTTGCTGAATCCAGCCGAAGTCATCTTATCATCTCCCCGGACAGCAGTTACATAAATCACTGCTTCCTGATCCACTTTCAGCCCTTCTACTACGGTATCTGTTGCCGGTGCTGTTACTTCTTTTTCGATGCTCTTTCCATCGGTTGTATATGCACCATCCACAGTTACCAGATATTTTTCTGCTTCCTTTACAGCATTCCATGCCACCTTCGCTTTTCCACCACCCTGGCAGGTTACGCCTTTGATCACGGGCTTGGTTAAAGGTAAAACAAATTCGCAGGACTTCGTCTCTGTTCCCTGTTTGTCCTCTTCATCTGCACGAATTGCTTTTACGGAAAAAGTGTAGGTGCCGGATGCTGCGGGAGTGAAGGAAACAGAATGCTCCGTTCCTTTCGTCGCTGCATTTTGTGTAGCTGCCACTTCTCCATCCGCATTAATCATAGTCACGCTCAATGCATCTGCTCCATCATAACCCACATTTCCAGATATTTTTACTTCAATATTATTTTTATTATCTGCGGACTGTGCTGCGCTGATCACCGTCGGCACTTCTACTGTAGACCAATCCGCACGGGCGGGTTTACTGCCTCCCGTTGTTTCCGATACGGTTGCAGAATATAATCGGAAACCTCGATCATATGCTTCGTTCAAAGGACTGCACAATGTATAATCTCCTGCTTTCAGTCCCTCATATTTGATTTCTGTAGTGCTTGTTCCTGCAACTACTATAAGCGCTTCTTCTTTTCCTTTTGCTACTACTCCGTCACCAGCCGCATCCTTTAAGATTATAACTGAAGACTTATCGCTACCTGTACTTGACACTTTAAATGTTGCATCTGCCGTACCACTTACAGTAAATGTCAGCAATCCCTTTTCTGCCTTATCTAATTCTGCCGAGAGAGTAGAACTTTTTGCTCTCTTCACGCTTCCACTAAAAGTAAAATATCCCTCTGTTCCATATTTTCCTGCGTCAATCTTGACATTTTGTTCCAGTTTTGAAACTACACTATCCGTTGCTGCTTCAAATGCATAATCCTTTGTCACACTAATCGGTGTTTCATCTACAACTGCAGAATATAATCGGAAACCTCGATCATATGCTTCGTTCAAAGGACTGCACAATGTATAATCTCCTGCTTTCAGTCCCTCATATTTGATTTCTGTAGTGCTTGTTCCTGCAACTACTATAAGCGCTTCTTCTTTTCCTTTTGCTACTACTCCGTCACCAGCCGCATCCTTTAAGATTATAACTGAAGACTTATCGCTACCTGTACTTGACACTTTAAATGTTGCATCTGCCGTACCACTTACAGTAAATGTCAGCAATCCCTTTTCTGCCTTATCTAATTCTGCCGAGAGAGTAGAACTTTTTGCTCTCTTCACGCTTCCACTAAAAGTAAAATATCCCTCTGTTCCATATTTTCCTGCGTCAATCTTGACATTTTGTTCCAGTTTTGAAACTACACTATCCGTTGCCGCATCAAATACATACTGTCCATCTGCACTCTGTACCACAGTCTCTGCTGCCTGTACAGCAGATTCATCAGCGATATTCTTCGCAGAACTTAATGCAATATCGTTTACGTTCCCCACGTTTTCGGTCATTTCCGCATTTCCGTCAGAAACCGTCTCACTTACCTGTTCTACCACAGGTTCCGTTTCCTCTGCCTGTACAGAGATGGGGCTGATTCCCATTCCCGACAGCACCATGGCTCCAGCAAGAAGCAATGCCATCAGTCGTTTTCTCTCTTTTCTTCCTCTCCTGCCTAACATTCCCATACCTCCACTTAGAATGTGTTGTAAACGATTACATTTGTAAGCTCTTACAACGCTATGTACTATATATTAACACTATCGTTTCACATTAGTAAACCAATTTTGTGTATTTTGAATATTTTTGGAAGTTATTCATATATTTTTTGAGCAATTTTTAGCTATTATTTTTGCGCAAGCCTGTGTTTTTCTCAAAAATGCACAATTCCGCCATTCCGTGTTCATTTCTATCAAGTAAGAGCTTCCATTATCATAACGTTCTCTATCCATTTTATTTTGACTGTTGAAGGCATCTTGTGCTTGGCAAAAGTTATATAAAGTTATATAATAGGTACAAAGTTATATACACTTATATAAAGTTATATAAGATTTTAAAAGTTATATAAACTTATATAAGAAAAGGAGGTTTCCATTATGAGCGCCAACCCGTTTACGTTATCCTTTGGAAAAAAACCGTTGCAATATATCTCCCGTCTCACGGAAACAAATCAAATTTTGGAAAGCTTTTGTGCCGAGATTCCATCCAATCAGATCTACATGATCACCGGTGTCCGTGGCTCCGGCAAGACTGTAATGATGACAAATATTGCGTCTGAATTACGAAAAAGAGAAGACTGGATCGTTGTGGAACTGAATCCTACCAGAGATTTACTGCAAAGTCTTGCTGCAAAAATCTACAGCATTCCCGAATTACACACGCTGTTCATTAATGCAAAACTTGACTTTTCTGCTTTTGGTCTGGGAGTATCCATTGAAAACGCTGCTCCGGTTACGGATATCGAAAACGCTCTGGAACTTATGTTGAAATATATTCAAAAAAGTGAAAAAAGGTTGCTGATCAGCGTTGATGAAGTGACGAATTCCGAATATATCCGAATCTTTGCAAGCTCCTTTCAGATTTTTTTACGAAACAACTATCCCATCTTTTTACTAATGACGGGATTATATGAAAATATTTATAATCTTCAAAATGATAAAGTACTGACCTTTTTATACCGTGCACCCAAATTAATCCTGGAGCCACTCAATTATACCGCTATTCGCAAACAATATATGGATATCTTTTCTCTGGATATAGATGCTGCCGGAGAACTGGCTTCACTGACCAAAGGCTATCCTTTTGCCTTTCAGGTACTTGGTTATCTCTACTGGGAAAATTGCGATAAAAAGACTTTGGAACAGATTTTGCCTGAATATGACCAATATCTGGATGAATATGTATACAGTAAAATATGGTCGGAATTATCCGATCTGGATAAAAAAATTGTAACTGAAATGTCTCTCAGCGGAGAGACTCAGGTAAAAGCTCTCCGTGAGCGATTAGATATGAAATCTGAACTTTTCTCTGTCTATCGTGAGCGTTTAAAGAGAAAAGGTGTCATTATTTCCAAAGAATACGGGAAAGTCACTCTGGCCTTACCTCGCTTTGATGAGTTTGTAAAAATACAACAGCTTATGTAGCTGCGAGGCACAGCGTCTATTCCACGCCCCGCAGGATAACTTTCCCCACATATTTTCGTGCCAATTCCGCCATCTGTTCCAGTTCTTCCCGGGAAAATGCGCCGAACGGATTCGCACCGCCCTGCTTAACATTATCACTTTCCGCTGTCTGTATCATCCGGTACAGGCAGTTTTCATTCTCTTCGTAATTCTGAAGATAATACGCAGGGCATCCGGCGATCCATTTACCGATGTCCTCGAATTCTTCCACCCTGTGGATTCCCTTCACCACCGTAGTGCGGAATTCATAAGGGAGCCCACTGCTTTTCAAAATACCGATGCTCTCCTCGATCCGGGAGATATCCATGTGCCGCAGGCCTGCAGCCGCCGCATAATTTTCCCTGGAAGCCTTGATATCCATGGCCACGTAATCGATCAGTTTCTCCTGCAACAGATCCCACAATACTCCCGGCATATAGCCATTGGTATCCAGCTTGATCGGATATCCGAGCTCCTTGATCTTGCGTAAAAAATCTTTCAGATCCTTTTGCAGGGTCGGCTCTCCGCCGGTGACGCAGACTCCCTGTAGGATCCCCTGTCTTTTTTTCAGATAAGAGAGTACTTCTTCCTCGGAAATGAGCGGCTGGCAGCCGGGATCCAGCACCAGTTCCCCGTTGTGACAAAACGGACAGCGAAAATTGCAGCCTCCTGTAAAAACAGTGGCTGCAATATGTTCCGGATAATCTAATAAAGTTGTCTTGTTAAAACCATGTATTTCCATACAGCATTCCCCTCGTCCCCATAGGGACTGTATGACTCTTTCTTACACCCTCGGCATGGTAGAATCCCGCACCACCAGTTCTCCGTCGAATACACAGTGCTGGTGCTTCGCCTTTTTCCCGATGATGTCAAACAGGATCCGGGCGGTCTCTCTCGCCATGCTGTCCACCGGCTGCTTTAAAGTCGTCAAGGACGGGATAACATATTTCCCAATTTCCACACCATCAAAGCCTGCCAGGGAAATATCCTCCGGCACCTTGTATCCGGCATCAGACAAGGCCTTCCCGGCACCGATTGCCAGCATATCGGAGATTGCGAAGATAGCTGTGCACGGAATCTGCTTCTCGAGGAATTCCTTCGTCACCATATAGCCATTCTCCAGGGAGTAATCCTCCAGGTCACTCCGCATGGGCAGAATCAGTTCATCCCTGACTTCAATGCCGTTGTCCTTCAGCGCTTTCTTATAGCCTTCCAGACGCAGCTTACCGATAGATGCATCGGTCTTGCGGGCACAGAGGATTGCAATGTCCTTATGTCCGTTCTTACACAGATAGTCCACCATCTTGTAGCTTTCCTTGGTGTCATCCACCGCTACGGAGGAATAGGTGTTGCGGCTGAAGCCCTTGGGCAGCATTCCCGTGGTACTTAAGATAAACGGCACATGAAGCTGTGCCAGCTTTTCCTCACTGTGCACCAGATAACCGCCGAGGAAGATAATGCCCCGAAGCCTTTTTTCCTTTACCAGCTTCAGCGCCACTTCCACTTCATCATCGTCATAATCAACATGCTGCAAAACCATGGAGTAAGACTTTTCCTTGATCTCTTCTTCCAATACCTTGATCATCTGGCTGAAGAAAGAGTTGTTAATACCTTTGACCAGTACTGCAATTGCCTTGGCATCCTGACGCTTCAGGTTTCTGGCACTGTTGTTGGGTACGTAGTTATTCTCTTTGATCACCCGCATGATCGTTTCCTTGGTCTCAGGATTGATGTCCGGGTGGTTATTTATGGCACGGGATACCGTGCTGACACCGACACCGCAGATTCTTGCGATGTCTTTGATCGTGATTTCCTCCATGGAGCACAAACCTTTCCAAGCCTACGGACCTATCTGCCGTACAGCTTCGTCATACTGCGGATCCGTCCTGCAAGCTCCTTTGTAAAATCTCCGTTCCCCATTCTCCACTTCCAGTTGATGCCCAGTGTGGAAGGAATGTTGATGCGGGCCTCCGATCCCAGTCCAAGATAATCCTGCATGGGAATGATCGCCAGATCCGCTACGCTGGACATTGCGGCACGCACAAATTCCCAGGGAAGCTGCTCTCTGGGAATCGGCTCTCCGTCCGCATTTTTCAGACGCAGATAGTCGTCACAGAGCTTTTTATCAGCTCCCTTCAAGGTGTCATACCACCCCATCACAGTATCATTATCATGAGTTCCCGTATATACCACGCAATTATGTGTATAATTATGCGGCAGATAATCACTTTCCTCACGGGAATCAAATGCAAACTGCAAAATTTTCATACCTGGATAACCGGATTTCTTCACTAATTCTATCACAGATGGTGTTAAAAAGCCAAGATCTTCTGCAATAACTTCTTTTTCTCCCAATTTTTCCTTCATGGAACGGAAAATATCATATCCCGGGCCATGTTCCCAGTGGCCGTGCTCCGCAGTGGGTTCCCCATAGGGAATCGCATAATAAGCATCGAATCCACGAAAATGATCGATACGTACCACATCATAGCGTTCAAAGCAGGCTGCCAGCCGCTGCATCCACCAGGCATAACCGGTCTCCTTGTGATGTTCCCAGTTATACAGAGGATTGCCCCACAGCTGTCCGGTGGCGGAAAACGCATCGGGAGGGCATCCCGCCACTGCTACCGGCTCACAATTCTCATCGAACTGGAACAGCTCCGGATTCGCCCAGGCATCTGAGCTGTCAAATGCCACATAAATGGGAATATCCCCAATAATCTTGATGCCGTTATCGTTGGCATAGGTCTTTAGTTTCTCCCACTGTACCTGGAACAGATACTGCTGGAACTGGTAAAACATAATCTCTTTCGCATATTTTCTGCGATATTTGTCCATGGCAGCCGGGGTTCTCAGCTTGATATCCTCTTCCCAGGCTGCCCAGCAGATGCCGCGGAAACCATCCTTGATGGCCATATAAAGTGCATAATCCTCCAGCCAGTATGCATTCTTCTGTACAAACTCCTGAAATCTCGCATCTTCTTCAATATGGCTGTTATCAAACGCTTCCTTCAACAGGCGGAAACGGCTCTTATAGATTTTGCCGTAATCCACGGAATGGATATCCGTGCCGAAGTCATAGGTATTGCACTGCTCTGCGGTCACATAGCCTCTCGCCACCAGATCCTCGGGATCAATAAAGTAGGGATTACCCGCAAAAGTGGAAAAAGACTGGTACGGAGAATCTCCATAGCTGGTGGGTCCTAATGGCAGAATCTGCCAGTAGGCCTGACCGGCTTCTTTTAATCTGTCAATAAATTTATATGCTTCTTTGGAAAAGCAGCCGATCCCGTAGCGGGACGGCAGGCTGCTCACCGGCAGTAATATTCCGCTTTTTCTCATATTAATAACCATATCTTTCTATTTTTTTAGCCCTTAACCGCACCGGCTACCACGCCCTCGATAATGTACTTCTGACAGGTCAGATAGAAGACAATAATAGGGATTACGGACAGTACCAGCAGTGCCATCATGGCACCCAGATCCTTTGCACCGTAAGAACCTACCAGGTATTGTACTACAACCGGTATGGTCTTGTAATTAGTACTCAGGCCGATCACCAGATAAGGCAGCAGATAGTCGTTCCAGATCCACATGGCATTCAGGATGGCTACGGTGATGGCAGTAGGCTTTAAGATCGGCATTACGACACCGAAGAAGGTCTGCAAAGGGTTGCAGCCGTCGATCATGGCTGCCTCTTCGATGTCCAGCGGAATGGATTTGATGAATCCACAGAACATGAACACGGACAGGCCGGAACCAAATCCCAGATACAGCAGCACCATTCCGGGAGGGTTGTTCAGGTGGGTCATATTAGCCAGCTTGGACATAGTGAACATTACCATCTGGAAAGGCACGATCATGGAAAATACGAACATGTAATACAGCACATTGGTCACGCCGGTTTTCACTCTGGTCAGATAGTACGCAGTCATGGAAGTGAACAGAATGATCGCTGCCACGGAAAATACAGTGATAAATGCAGACCAACCGAAAGCTGTGAAAAAACCGGTTTTTTCAATACCGTTCACATAGTTGGTCAATCCCACAAAGGTCTCTGCGGTAGGCAGTGCAAACGGATTGTTGCTGATGAACAGTTTTCCCTTAAAGGAGTTGATCAGTACGAAGAAAATAGGTGTCA
>ERZ1026878.631-NODE-631-length-26099-cov-83.271963_pt1 | contig 26099 bp, 10 predicted proteins | sample MGYA00380169_ERZ1026878 | MGnify/ENA primary metagenome ERZ1026878 (study PRJEB33269, sample SAMEA4719805) | human gut metagenome | biome: human-associated habitat; feature: organic feature; material: feces | place: Cameroon | collected 2013-10 ...
GTATTTTCAGTTCATTATCTTGTTTTGCTTGTGTGCAAATACGTCATACCCCATTTCAGGTGGTTATTGCGGTGAGGTCCCACCTCTTCCCATTCCGAACAGAGAAGTTAAGCTCACTTGCGCCGATGGTACTGCAATGCAATGCGGGAGAGTAGGTAGCCGCCTTCTTTTATCAGGAAGCCTCGATTACGAAAGTAGTCGGGGCTTTTTTTTTTCACGCAGATTTCGCAGATGACGCAGATTTTTTCTTTGCTGCTTTTCTTTGCTGCTTTCCCTTTTTTCCCACAGATTTCACAGATGGGCACAGATTTTAGACCTATTCGGTCTGGATGACACAGATTTTTGACCTGCTCGGTCTGGGATGACGCAGATTCTTTGATAAATAAAAAGGGTGTACCCGTTAGCAGGCACACCCCATTTGTTTCATGATTATCTTTATTTCGCCTTGCAATCCGGCAATACAGCCATGCATCTCTTTCCTTCTACGGTCTTCAGAATGCAGCCGATGGTCTTTCTTCCGATATTTCTGTTCACAGGAACCTGCGATTGCGGAATCACCTCTACATAGTGAACGCCGGCATTCGGCACATCCATCGGCAGGACGCCCTCTGCCTGCATCTTCTCATGATTGAATTTATCTACGTCGTCGAAACGCACATAGCGGTTGGTCTTGCTGTCAACGAATCCTACGCATACCGAATCTTCATCGGTGGCGATGGAAGCAAAGATGAGTTTTTCGCCCGCATATCGCTTGAATACCCTGCCTCTCTCTCGCTGCAGAAGCTCTGCCATTGAAACCTTGCAGACTCTTCCGCTTTCATATACCAGAATGAGCCAGCCTTCTTCCTCGTCCTCGTGGACGGCGAGCTTCAGGCGATAGTCTTGCCAGTCATCCTCGTCGAGCAGTTTATATTCATCGGTGGCAAGCAGACAGATTACGGCAGTCACCGGGCGATAGCCTTCCTCGTAGTCGTGCAGCGCATTGTTGCGCAGGCGTGAGGTCTGGATATGGTCGGTGATAGGTGCTGACTCCACATGCTTGATGATGGTTTTTGTCTCCTTTTCTGCTGATAGTGATTCAGCCGCTGCAGATGCAGTGACGGGTTGCGTGATGGCCAGATGAGGCACATGCTCCTCTGCCCACTGCTTTCTGATGGCAAAGAACTTGTCCTTGTAGTTTTCGTTCACCTTTCGTGCCGATGTACCCATTCGCTCGAAGTATTCCGAGTTTACGGCAATAGGGTGCGGACATGGTTCGATGTCGATGATGAGCACGGCATTGTTCACTTCATTATCAAAATGGGTGTGCACGTAGTGGGCACCCTCCTGGCCCAGGTAGTAAACAATCTGGTTGTTCACATACACCTCGAATTTATCTCTTGAACCCTTGAAGAGCGGATTCTTCAGGTCCTCTTCCAGTCCCATCTCGTAACCGATGTCGGATACACCCAGATAGAGATGTCCACCCTCGGCATTGAGGAAGGCGCAGATTTCCTGCATGATCTTCACGGTCTGAGCCTGCACGTCCACCTTCATCGAATTTTCCGGATAAACGATAGAAGTCTTGAACTCCGTATGGAAATCTTCCTTGCCATAGTTCTTCTTGTTGGAAGATGACTTGTGCAGCTTGAGCAGTGCCCTGATCTTGTCGAGGATATCGCCAGCCTGAGTAAGGAGTCCCGATTTCTTCACGAAGTTGTGTGACAGAACCAGGGCGGCAAGCTGCTGCAGCTGTGGATCTTCCGTCAGACTGCTCCATTGGTAGAGTTCCTCGTAATGCTCATCGCTGTCGAGACATCCGATGATGCGCAGCTGCATGAAGTCGTGGCGCAGGATGGCATTTCTCTCAAAGAGCTCAGGCTCTGTTTCGGCGATGAGATCTATCTTCTTGGTATCCACCTTGTCTAATGCCGCAAAGTCGTTGAGCAGTTCCAGCAGGGTGAGTCGGCTGTCGTAATAGTTGGTGCGTTCCTTGCTGTCTATCATGATGGCGAGCAGTCGGCAGAAGTTCAGATAGTTATACGCCTTGATATTATCCTCTTCCAGGGTAGCCTTGGCGTCGATGATACCCATCAGTTCTGATACATATACGCTGTCCATATCCATGGCATCCGCCAGTTCGTCTTTCTCTGCTTTCGGGTTATACACCTCGTGGTTGGCATAGCCGAGCATCAGGTTGTGGAAGGCTTCGGCAAGACTGAATCTGCTTTCCGGCGATTCGCGCAGGAAGGTGCCATAGAGATAGTCGCTGCTGCCCTCGGTGATGTTGTCCACCTCCACGACCATGCCTCGTCTCAGGTCTTCTACCGTCATGCCCGGTGCAGGCGCAACGGATACGGAGAAGCCCTCGCTGCTCACGGCAGGTACTCTAGTCAGACCCGGAACCTGACTGAAAACCAGACAGGTGAGTCGGGAGTTGTAGAACAGGTCGTTCACTCTCACGTCGTCCTCATATTCGCTGATCATGTCGCGCATGGCAAACTCATAGGTTCCGTCGCTCTTCACATTCTTTACGTATGCACGCAGCAGGAGCGGCATGCCCTGGTATTCAAACGACTGCATGCTGACATCGCCAGGGAAGAAAGGCACCACGTCGTTCAGCACATCCAGCGTACCCGTTCCCTCGTATCCGTCTTCCACCACCTTGCATTCAAACATCATGTCGCCTGCAATCTTCTTTGTGATGATGATATCCGTTTCGTCATCTATATAGAGTGTCTTGTTCTGCTTTCTGGAAGTCTTTCGCTTTTTGGAGAAGAGCGAGTCGTTGATGTACTCCCACAGCTGCTTGAAGTGTTCGATGGTGGTTCCCACCTTTCCGCGCAGGTTCACCGGAGGCTTTTCGTCGAGTCGTACGGAGAGTCCATGCCATAGTCCCATGCGTGCCGACAGGGGCAGGTAGAGATTTTCCTTATCCAGATTCTTGGGTTGGATGGTGATGGCCTGTTCGTTTACGGTGAGCAGAGCCAGATCGCTTTCATATTTAGCCGGTTCGATATTCTCCACGGTTTCGTTCTCCTGCGAGCAGAGCATGTTTGAAAGCACGAAGGCATCGTCGCTGTTGTATGGCAGGGCGGCATCGAATTCCGATTGCGTGAAGAGCGAGAGGAATGATTTCTGCAGTGTCTTGTTCGGATCGCTCACGTTCATGAGCGAGACCAGTCGGTAGAGCAGTGCCTGGTTCAGCGAACTGTCGTAAATCTTATGGGTAGCATGTCTGCCCAGAATCAGTTCGATGGTGAGCACCTGTATCATCGTCTCCTTGGTATGGATGTCGCTGGTGAGTCGGTCGGTCTGGTTATAGATATTGTCCACGTATCCCTGGAGCAGTTTGATCCATTGCATCTGGAATGGTTTTCTGTTCCATAGATACATTTCCTGTCCTCTGATGGTGGTTAAGATGGAGTCGATGAGTTTCTCCATGATGGAGAAGTCGAGCATGAAGATACACTGCATGATGCAGAATTGCTTGCGCGGATGATAAATATAGGCGCATGTGGATAGGGTTGAGAGGATTTGGCTGATGGTATCTTCCGCCTTTCCTTTTCTCAGGATTTCAATGGCTTGTATATAGTAGGAGAGCAGCTCGATGACATCCGTGAAGCGCTGTTCGAGCAGAATGCGCTCGGCTTCCTTGCATCGTGGCAGCAGATTTTCGCTTTCCAGCGTTTCCAGGCAGCGGCTATGTATCTGTCGGAGCAGGATTTGCAGTTCGTCCTGGTTCAGGGAGTCAGAGAGTCCTGCAATCCATCTGTGGCATTCCAGGTCGAAGATGTCGGATGGAGTATCTCCGAGCATCAGGTTTCTGAATTCCTGGGTATTCCAGTTTTCCTCGCCTATGATATCATAGAATTCCTTTTCCGACAGTGAGAATTCCGATTTGTCGGCACCCAGTACTTCCACGAGCTGCACGTCCATGTATTTCTGGTGGAATTTCAGGATGCGGCATTTTACCATAGGGGTGAGTGCGGCATTGATCACCGTGTCTCTCTTGAGCATGGCAGTGAAGCCAAACTCATCTTCCAGATGGTAGAAGTTGCCCAGTGCCATCTTGATTTTAAAGTTCACCTCGTCGTTTTCCTTGTAGTTTTTTCTCATGAGGTGTTCAATGTCCTGTGCGATGAAAACCTTACCCAGATGGGTGGTAATCATCAGGCAGTTGAGTGTTTCCGGAGCGGGTTGCCTTCTCTGGAAGTCAACCTGTGCCACCTTGTAAATTCTGTCTTCCACTTCGATGACGAACTTGTGTTCTTCTTCATCTACTCGCAGAACCTTTGCTTTGATGTTTTTGATATTATTCATACTGATATGATAAGTATTATGATAAATGTTTAAACCGAATACAAAGGTACATAAAAAAAAAGATTTTCCTTATAAAATGCGCTTAAAATATTACTTTTTAGTATGTTTTTATTAAAATAAGGCTTTCTTTTTCTCAAATAGTAATATCCGTAATCATATATGACAACAAAAAGACCATTGCATTCCAGAATGATGCAATGGTCTTGATATTCTCAGTTACTCCGATAAGTAATGCCGGGTGTCGTATCACTTATTGATGTATTTCTTGCTCTTTGTTACAAGAATACCCTTGGTGTTCTTGTAAACCTGCTTGCCTGTGGTATCGAAAGTCTTGTCAGTCTTGTCATCCTCGTTACAGGTAATCTGCCTGATACCACTGGTTGAATCTACCACGTATGTGAACTCAGCCACATCACTGTCGTACATGCTTTCTTCCGTTGCCATCGCCTTGATGGTTACGGTTTCGTCGATGATGATAGGAGTACCGTCGTATACCTTTCTTGCCTCTGTATTGAGGCATGGGCATGAGCCGTCGAGAGTGTAGTAGATGGTAGCTCCTTGCGTAGCACATGCCAGTGTGATAGCCGTACCCTTGTTCACTGCCGATCCTGAAGCGATGTTGGCAGTAGGAGTGGCCACCAGCTGCTGGTCGAGCTGTTCCACCTTCACCATCGTGCTAGCTTCCAGTTCGTAGCCATCGATGGTGTAGAAGAGCGAAGCTGTTCCTGGCAGTTCGCCCGATACTTCGATGGCAGCCTTTCCGTCTTCTCCAAGCGTGATGCTTGTCGTTTCGGTGTGGGCTATCATACCCGAAGATGAGGTTACGAGCAGGGTCTTTCCGGCTGCTGCAGATGCAGGGAGAACTTCCACATTGATTACAGCGCTCTGTCCGTATCCGATAGTTGCCGTACTGTCGCACAGAATCTTGCGAACCTCAGGTTCGATGGTGAACTTCTGCTGGTAATCGTCCTGCATGCGTATGCCTGCATAACTCTTTACTCTGTTGCTTACCATCAGCGTGATATCCTTGTTTTCGAAAGGTTTCTCTGCCTCGATTCTGATTCTTGATGCATAGATTTCGCTTTCGTCAGCGTATGCAGATTCCGCATTGAGCAGCTTTATCTGTGCCTTTGCGGCATTCTCTCCATCCATGACGATGAGGTTTTCGGTGGTAAGAAGTTCAGGCATCATGTATTTGTCGAACTCCACTTCCACTGCGTCTTCGTATGCCTTTGCCATCTTCACGGCAGGCTGTACGTTCTGTTTCATTCCGATGTTGACCTCGAGCTGTGGAGGAGGCACAGGCAACCACTCGCTATGAGTAGTTTCGTATCCATCCTTCTCAAACTTCACCTGCCACATACCTTGTGGAACATCCCACTGATACATACCATTTTCGTCGGTGAAGAGAGGATTTTCCTGGGCATATTCCTCTGCATCCCACTTCACGATGTTTTCGTGCAGGTCGCCATACATATCTTCCACGGTTTCCTTGTAGTAGCAGGTGGCGGTAACACCTTGCAGTCTGTTGCTAGCCACAGCTTCGTAAACATAGCCCGATGGGTCGTGGATAGGGTTGAGCGGGTCGAATGGCGGCAGAGGAGGGATTGGGTTGAGTCCCTGTGGTATGCACTTCAGTGCTGCGATGTTCTTACCCAGATTCTCTATCTGCTTGTCAACCGCCCAGTCAAAAGCGAGTCTTGCCAGCTTGACAACACCTTTCTGTACGATTCCCCATACGGTTCCAGCCAGTGAAATTCCGGCAGAAGCAAAGGAGCCTACGATGCCAGCCACGATTTCTGCATCAGAGGTGAATGAACCCACCAGGTCGGCAGTAGCCAACGCAATGACTGTTCCTCCCAGGAAGAAGCATTGTGACTTATAGGTATCAGCATTGATCTGGTCTTCCGGACATGGATCAGGTATAGCCTTATAATACGTGATGAGGGTATTCATGTCGCTAATCAGATCGGCAGCAGCAGCCAGGTATCCTACCACCGGTAAAGCCTTGAACAGTCGCTTGAAGCATCCGTTTGCCGTCTTCAGCGCATCCTTGGCGAGGAACAGGTTTCTCTGCAGAAGCAGCTTTTCAACCTTCCATTTCAGCACCTCGCCCTTCATGCCTTTCTTGCCGGCAGCTTCGATATAGAAGTCAGCTTTAGCCAGTCGGAATTCTATTTCCTCAATGGCAGTCTCCAGCACCTTGGTTGCCTGTCCTGCCTTTTCCAATAGGTTGCCGAACATCTTGTTGATTTTGTCTACTACATCATTGATCTGCTTGATTCCTTCCTGTGCATATTGGATGAATCCCTTTTTGTCTCCGTCCTTCTTTGCCAGGTTGAGTTCCTTTTCAGATGTTTCAGATGTTGTAATCTCCAGGTAGATGCCTCGTTTCAGATCCACATAGGTTTCCTGGTTGGCAAGTGTCTTGATGAACACTTCGCTGGAGTCATTGAATGCATAGCATTGGAATCCGTCTTCCAGGAGTTTCTCCTTGCTGTATCCGTCGCTCTTCCTGAGCTTGAGGGTGGCACCATTTGACAATGTAAATTCACACTCCTTTGTTGGGTCGAAGGTGAGTAATTCCTGCCATGCGGTGAGTGTCTTCAGCAGCGAATCGCTGGTAGAGAGTTTTGACTGGTATTCCTTTTCCAGGAACTGCTCCAGCTGTTCATCGCTCATATTGGCGATGGCGGTCTGTATATCGCTGATATCCACCTCATGGGTAGCATCCAGTCCCAGCTCTTCCAGTTTCTGTGCCATCTCTTCATCAGAAAGCGGCTCGTCACCATTGAAGAGAGTCTTGATGATTTCTCCGTTCTTCCTGTAGTTTTCTATCAGGTTATTGATGCTGCCCACCATTTCTTTCCACTGCTCGATGTCGAGTATGGCAGAGGTTTCTGCATCAATCTTGGCACTGATGTTTACAGGCAGGTTGTCGCTTTCAAATTTGCTGGTGGCTATCCACTTGTCGCGCTTCTTGTCGTACTTCGCCTCAAGAGGTCTTACTTCGTTGCCGCTCGTATATATAAATAAGGTGACACCGTTTACCTTGGTAGTGTCGTTGTTGGTCAGGTCGGCTACGAAGGTGAAGTCAGTACCGGTGTAGAACTGGTATGAACTTTCGCTCGTCTTGTTGTTTTCGAAGTCGAATGTTACTTCCAGGTTCTTGCGCATCCATCCGTTGTAGAACGACATGGTTACCGTCTTTACCTCTATTGCATTTTCGTCGTACAGACATTCCTTGGTCTCCGAACGGAGTTCCACACCTTGTCTGGTGGTTACCTTGGCAAAGATGTTGTGGCGTGATAGGTTGTACGCATCGTTGAGTTCGCATTTACTGTTCCACATGCCGTTAGCCAGAGATGTGGTCTGGCCGATGAGAACATCGCCGTCATAAATGAGGATTTCAGATCTGCCCACAGCCGTACCGCTTACGGCAATCTGCGTCTTAGCCACGGTGGCAGGCACGTTGATGGATAGATCCTTGGCGGTATAGGTGGCAGAGCCGATAGGCTGAGTCACGGTTTTGCCATTGATATCAAACTGTGCCATGGCGCTTGGTGCGTATTCTCCACCCAGGGTAGGAATTACGCAGAATCTCACGCGGTCGGTATAGCGTGCCATCGGGATGGTGAGTCGGTTGCCTTCCAGCGAGTAAGTGCTGGTGGTATTGCCCACCATCACTGAGTTCTCCACGAACGAGCATGCCTCAGGAATATCAACCACCAGGTTCACGTTGCTCACCTTCTTGGCATAAGCCAGCTTGAAGTCTATCTTGCCCGTCAGGGTGAGGTAATTGCCAGCCACGATGCTCTGCTTGTTTACGGTGAACGAGGTGTTCTCGCCCGTATAGTAAAGTTTGCTTTCGTTGAGAGTAGGAATCTGGTCGATTACCACCTTTGCAATGTTTCCGCTCTCCACCTTTACGGATGTTTCTACGTAGTCGCTTCCGCTTTTCAGTCCGCTCTGCTTCAGCTGCTGCAGCTCATACATGGTGTTGAAGAGCTTGCTGCTTCCCATGCTGATGAGGGTATAGTAACCGTCTGTCAGGTTGCTGATGGTGAGCGAAGCATTGCTGTAGTCGTAAGTCTTTACCAGTTTTCCTGCTGCATCATAGAGCGAACCTACCACGGCCCCATTGAAGTTCTTGCCGTAGGAGGCTTCAATCTTGCCCAGTTCCACGATGCTGATGTTGGTGTTTGCCTTCATCTGGCCGTCGATGGTAGCCACGCTGCTTGTTGGCATGAATGCCGATGTCTTGCTGGTGGCTGTAATTTCCAGCACGTCACCTTCGTTCACTTCCTCCAGGAGCACAATCTGCGGATACTGCACGTTGTATTGGCTGATGGTGCGTTTCTGGGTCTTGTTGTAGATGCCGAATATTACGTTGTTGTAATCGCTGAACCAGTTTTGTGCATTTTCTTCTCCTGCGTTGCCATTCTCACATTTTCTGTAGTTGAAGCTGAGGTTGATGGTGGCTCCCGATATCGGTTTCAGTGCAATCTCCCCCAAGTCCACCTTCTCTTCCTTTGATGCAGCCAGGTTTTCATACGTGCTGCTCTGGCTGATGTAGTCGCTGGCATTGAAGGTGATGGAGGTAGGCACATTGCTCAGTTCCAGTTCGTAGCAGCCCTGCGCATTGGTCTTGCCGCTGATGGTCTTCGTATATTTTCCTCCGAAGGTCTGCGATGCGCTGATGGTAGCTCCATCCAGTGCATTTCGGGTCACCAGGTCTTTCACCTTTCCGCTTACCTTCACGGTCTGCAGAGGATTGAGCTGCAGTTTGATGACATTGTCATTCTCCTTTACGGTATAGGTGGTTTGCGCAGGAATGGTATATTCCATTGCCAGTTCCTGGGACAGTGCAAGACGATAGCTCAGCTTGCTGCCTGCAAGCAGTCCGCTCATGTTGCCAGTCTGCGCCAGATAGCTTCCGGTTTCGTCGAGCCAGGTCACCTGCACCTGGTTGGTAACGTCATTTCCGTCAGGTGTTGTCACGCTGATATTCAGATCCTGCGGCATCGCCACATTCTTGAACGTTACGTTCACATCTTCATCCTTCACCTCCACATCATTCAACTGTGCGAATACATCGCCGCGCTGGTTGCGCAGGGTAACGTTCCAGGAGGTGTTCTTGATGAGGTTGGCAAAGGTGTAGGTATTGCGGTTGGTCATCACATAGTGCATCTTCTGGCCACTCTTGGTGTTGGTCAGTTCAATCCACATCTGCTCATACAGTTGGGTATCGATGCCTTCCGGCAGCGATACGGCGAGTGAATGGATGTCATCCTGTATAGGGAGCAGGGTGAAGTCTTTCCATACATTTGCCTCCTGATAGAGCGGCAGTGACGAAGCCGGTACATATACCACGAGTCCCTCGCCAGTGTCTCTGAATGCCTGTTCGTCCACGCTAGGCGGAGTCATGGCATAGATGGTTACAGACGACAGGCGGCTGTCATAGGCGAATGCGTTGTAGCCGATCTTCTCGATGCTGGCAGGAAGGCATACCGACTCCAGGTTGGTGTAATCGAAGGCGTATGACGGAATCTCCGTAATGCCAGTCACTCTGCTGATATCCAGCAAGGTACAATTGCTGAATTCGTTTGCCACGCCGAAGTCGTAGTCATTCATCTTGCCAGTCACGGTAATCATCTGTACGTCCGACATGCTGGCGCCGTTGATGGCACTCCATATACTTCCGCTCAGATTTCCCGGCTTGAAGTCATCCACGATTACTTCGCCCAGTTCCTTGTTCCAATAGTTCTTGTTCGGGTTGTCAGGATTCTGCGGATCGTATTCAAAGATGGCAGTAATCTGCGTTTTCTTCTTTGGAACCACGAATCTGAAGCTCTGCTCTTTCGAGATGACGGTATCTCCGCTCATCCATTTTCTGAACACGAATCCATTTCCCGGATAGGCATACAGGTCGATGCTGCTGCCTGCCGTGAAACGGGCACTGCTGAAGTTGAAGCTTCCGCCATTGGCAGGAGAAGCCGTCAGCTGCACATCATATTTCGTATTCATTACTTCCGGGTTTTCCGGACTTTGCGGATTGTATTTCAGCAGAGCCGTCAACTCTACGTTTCTTTCAGGCATTGTATAGTAGAACCCTCTTTCTCTGCTCAGGGTGTCCTTTCCGCAAACCCATGCCACCATCTGGAAGCCTGTGTTCGGATATGCCTCCACGTAAATCTGCTTGCTGGCTTCCCACTTCTTTTCTGAAGCGTAGTTGAAGCTGCATCCGTTAACCGGAGAAGCCTTCAGCTTGAGGCTGTATTTCTTGATTGGCACCTGCGGGTCTCCAGGGTTGGCAGGATTGTAGTCGCTGCTTTGTGCCCATAGAGGCAGTTGTGCCAAACATAGAAACAGCATGAATAATATCCTGTGTTTCATGTCTCTTCGTTTTAAGTACTATATTACTACTTTACCATGGTAACCTTCTGGGTTACGTTGCCCACCTTGATGATATACAAACCACCTGGCACATTGAAGATAGCTTCTGTTCCATTCTGGTTCTTCAGCAGTTTTCCGTCTGCACCATAGAGTTTGATGTCTTCCTTGGCAGATGCCGTTACATGGATGCAGCCAGCCTGGGTACTGATATGGATACTGCCCGTGTTGGCATCCAGGGTGGTGATTCCCGTTGTGTTTCCACGGAGGATGAGGCTGAATCGGTCTCTGCTTTCACCAGCCTTGGCTGTAAAGCGATAGCCCGTCTCGTCGAGGGTGATTTCCTTGCCTTCCTGCTTGTCCAGGAGAACAGCCTGCTCTGGTGCATTCATCAGACTGATGGTGTAGTCGCCACCCTGTGCGAATCTTGCTCCCAGCTGGATGATGCCGTTGCCGATAGGTCGTTCGTTGATGGCGTAGTCGGCATCGTTCTCGATGGAGTAGAGCTGTGCAGACAGTGTCTCCTCGCTCATCATCTTTCCTGCATCATGGGCTGCATTGTAGCTCATTTCTGCCTCCGGGTTGATGACGATGCGGGTGCGGTCGGCAGTGTTTTCACCGGTAAGCGTCAGGTTGTAAACCTGGCGTGCGGCGTTGCCGGTCTGCATCTTGGCACGTGTTTCCTCTATGTTTCTTGCGTCTCTGTTGTGCTGGCGTCCTTCAGCGAGGAAGGTAATCTCTGCCTGGTCCACAGGGCGCTGAACGAAGAAGGCTTCTCCTGGCCAGAGGATATAGTTGTCATCCACCAGCGAATATGCCTCATAGGTAGAGTTGCTCATGTTCCAGGTGGTGATAGGGGCACCAAAGTCCATGAATCGGGTGTCGAAATAGCATGGATATGGGTTGCCGATGAGGTTCCAGCTGCGGTTATGAGAGAACTCAGACAGATATTCCTTCAGTTCAATCTTCTGGTCGGTTGATGCGAAGAGATTGTTTTTCTCTGCATCGTTGATAGCCTTGAATTGGAAGAGTACATGATTATACCAGCCATCGTTGTTGGTGCATTGCAGGATGTAGCCTTCGTGTGCATGCAGGATGCTGTCGGCTGTCATATTCTGCCAGGTCTTCTCCTTCTGCTCGTTGGCTCGTGCCAATCCAGAGTATTTGCGGATTACCCACTGCGTCTCATCGGTGAGACACTGGATATCAGATACCTTCACGTTGAATGGCATGGAGAGGAAGATCCAGCGCTGCTTAGGCACATACAGTTTAGTACTGATACTGTCGGCACGCATGGTAGCCTCGTTGATGAGGGTTCCGTGGATATTGGCACTGGTTGAGCTTGACTGATTGATGTAGTAATTTGGATCGTATGTAAAGTCAAACTTGCTGAGTGACAGCATACTGTTTCCCTTCACGGTCAGGCTTCCGCCATTACCGCTATAAGTATCAATCAGCATGCCAGGCTTGTAGTCTGCAGGCAGAGAGTCTGGCAGGTTAAGCGTAAACTCTTTCCAGATGTTCATGCTTTCTGGGAGTTCATCTGTTGCCTTGATATTGGTGAATGCATCCCAGCCCCGCGTCTGCTTGTAGACATTGAGCACGAAAGTAGGCACATAGAGGGTTCGCTGGCTCATGTCCATGCCTCCATAGAAAGGATTTTCATCCCTAACCTGTGGAGGTATCGGCGCCAGACAAGTAACTTCTTTCAGATTCTTGCAATAAGCGAAAGCATTATTAACGGCAGTTACACTGGCAGGTATGGTAACCTTTTCCAATGAATTGCATTCATAGAATGCCACATATCCTATCGTTTGCGTTCCCTTTGGAATCAAAATCTCCTTCAGGTTCTTGCATCTGTAGAATGCATTATCTCCAATGGTTTCCAGCTGTTCCGGCATGCTGACGGATGTCAAATTCGTCAATTCAGAAAAAGCTCCGCCGGAGATGGTCTTCAGCGAAGAAGGCAGTTCTAATGTGGTCAGCGCATAGCATCTGTAGAAAGCTTCGCTTCCTATAGATGTCAGTTCTTTAGGGAATTTGACGCTCTTCATATTGTAACAGAAAGCAAAAGCTGAATTGCCTATGCTCGTTACACCATCAGGAATGGCTACATTTTCAAGAGACTCGCAGTATCTGAATGCACTTTCTCTGATGGTCTTGAGATTCTTAGGCAAGGTAACTTTCTTGAGGCCACGGCGCTCATTGAACAGATAATCTGGCATGTTTTCCATATCCACCTCAGAGAGATCTATCTCTACGAGGTTAGGCATGCGCTTTTGAATATTGTAGATGTCATCATCGTTGAGCTTACCCTTGATGGTCAATATGTTGACATCGCTGATATTCTCAGTCTTCTTAAGAATTTCATTACCCAGTTCTCCCGGTGTAGCCAATTCCACAGAGATGCTGAAGCCCTTGCCTGCAAGGAGGATATAGTTCTTCCATCCTTCCACTTCTTTATAGCTGTTGAGGCTTCCTTCTGGAATATTGATGATTCTCAACTGATCTGTTCCATAGAAAATGTTGTCCCCTAAAGTAGGAGAATTTACTGGTTTCATCACCAGATGTTTGAGATTGGTGTATCCGAAGCAGTAATTTCCCATAGACTCTACTGATTCCGGAATCTCAATTTCTTCTAGGTTTTGGCAATAATAGAATGCATGTTGACCTATGTCTTTGATACCATCAGGCAGATTCACTTTTCTGATGTTATTATGTGTGTTATAAAACACTGAATTACTTCCGTTGCTGATGCTTACCACCTGATAGGTCTTGCCATTATAATCCACGGTGGCTGGAATAATGGCAGTATCACCATTCTTATTATAGCGATGAAGCGTGGCAGTGAGGGTGGAGTCCACTACTATGTATTGTAAACTGTCGACAGTAATGTCGTTGACGGCGGTTCCTTGTCCGCTTCCAGCGTAGCATTGCAGTGATATGCAAGCCATTGCCATGATTGTGAGGTATCCTTTATCCATAATTCTGGAGTTTAAAGGGTGAATAAAAAGTTAAATGTCTCTCTGCATCTGCAGCCTGTTCTTATCAGTTGTTGATATATGATTTTCCTTGCAGACACATTTATTGTGCAAATATACAACTTTTCTGCTTACGTCATGTCAAATTCCTTTGAAAATTGCATTTGTAGTGTGAATTTATTGTATTACCCCAAAGAAAACGGGTAACCTGCTGGTGAAATATACCACCTATGGTGAGAGAATCGAGGTGCGCACAGGTTTAAAGCCAACCGTCAATTATAATCCCCTGATGCCGTTTTTATTTCTTATTCATTTCCAAAATAACGTTAAAAACCATTAAGAACTTTCCAAAAATACATAATTAATTGTGTATCATGACTTTTTGTCCTTACCTTTGCAAGGTTATAGAAGATTATTCAATAATATTTGGAATAAATATACGATTTTAAATGAATAAAAAGCGATTCTTGCTGGGGGCAATCACTGCCACCCTGATTGGAAGTTCTTGCTATGCCATCTCCATGGAAGCTGCACCGGAGATGGGATTGTTCAAGAAGAAAAAGAAAAAAACAGAGCAACCTACATCGGATTATAAGAAAATAGTAGGCAGCGATTCTGTGAATGTACGAGGAGTCATGAATGTAGTAAAGAAGGAACAGGATTTCTACCTTGAAATGCCTACCAAACTGATGGGAAGAGTGTTCCTCGTTTCCAACAAACTGCAGCGTGTGCCTTCCGAACTCAACGAGGCAGGTGTAAACCGTGGTATCAACTACGAAAACCAGTGTATCCGTTTTGAATGGAATCAGGATAAAAAGACCGTTTTTGTGCGCCAGCAGCGCCTTACTCCCGAAGTAGATTCCAAGGATGCCATGGCGGCATCCGTTGAAAGCAATTACATTGATCCGCTCATCGCAAGCCTCAAGGTAGAGGCGGTGGCCAAGGATTCTTCCACCGTCATCTTCAAGGTGAACGACCTCTTCAATGGAAAGAAGACTTATATCAATGATGTGTTCAACCTCATCAATCTCGGCACTTCAGCCGATTCCGATTTGTCGCGCATCATCGATATCAAGGCTTTCAGCAACAATATCACCGCAACTTCTGAACTTACCACCGTGGTACACGAGGGTAAGAGCAAGACCAATATCACCGTAGAGGTAAGCAGTTCGCTGGTCCTCCTTCCTGAAACCCCGATGGTGGCACGCAAGGAAAACCAGCGCGTGGGCTATTTCACCACCAGCCGATTGCAGTATGGCGACCACCAGCAGGAGGTGACCCGCAACAACTATATCACCCGCTGGCGCCTGGAACCTAAGGATGAGCAGGCCTATCTGCGTGGCGAACTGGTAGAGCCTAAGAAGCCTATCGTCTTCTACATCGACCCAGCCGTTCCGGAGTTCCTGCGCCCTTATATTAAAAGAGGTATGACCGACTGGAACGCAGCGTTCGAGAAGGCAGGATTCAAGAATGCCGTACAGGTGTTCGACCTCACCGACAGCATTGCTGCCGAAGGCGACGACATGAAGTATTCTGTGCTGACCTACGATGCTTCAGAGAAGGCGAACGCCATGGGTCCTTCCGTCATCGACCCTCGAACAGGCGAGATTCTGGAGGCAGACATCATCTGGTGGCACAACGTGAAGTCGCTCCTGCGCGAATGGATCATGGTGCAGACAGGAGCCTACAACAAGGAGGCACGCCAGTATGAATTGCCAGAGGCCTTGATAGGCGATGCAGCCCGATTCGTAGCCTGCCATGAGGTGGGCCACTCGCTCGGATTGCGCCACAACATGATAGCATCCAATGCATACCCTACGGATTCCCTCCGTTCCAAGTCGTTCACCGACCATGTATGCGGCACTGCAGCATCCATCATGGACTATGCCCGTTTCAACTATGTGGCACAGCCGGGAGATGGCATCCAGCAGATTTCTCCGCAAATAGGTCCTTACGACCTGATGGCGATAGAGTGGGGTTACCGCTGGTTCCCGGATGAGAAGAAGGCCGCTTCAGCACAGCAGGATTTCCTGAAGAAGCACAGCGGAAAGGAATTCAGATACAGCGAGACGCAGAGCCAGCGCACCGCCATCGACCCACGTTCCCTGAGCGAGGATTTGGGCGATGACGCCATGAAGTCGGCTGCCTATGGCATCGCCAACCTGAAGCGCGTGATGCCTAACATCATCGATTGGACCCGCACAGGCGAACCGGGTCAAACCTACGATGAGGCATCGAAACTCTATCAGGGCGTCATCTTCCAGTGGAGTCTCTACCTCTACCATGTGCTCGCCAATGTGGGCGGCATGTACATCGACAATACCACCATCGACGATGGCAAGCCTACCTTCACCTTCGTGGAGAAGGACAAGCAGAGGCGAGCCGTGCAGTTCCTCATCGACGAGGTGTTCACCTGTCCGAAGTGGCTCTTCAGAAGCGAGCTCAACAAGTATACCTTCATCAACAAGAATACGCCGCTGGGCGTGCAGGAGCAGTCGCCAGACTATGCACTGCAGAACCAGCAGAGCTACATGCTCTGGGATATGCTCGACAACAGCCGCATCATGCGCATGTTTGCCAATGAGCAGAACAACGGCAGGAATGCATTCACAGCCGTAGAAATGATGGATATGCTGCATAAGCACTTCTTCGGCAAGACCCTGGCAGGCAAGTCGCTCAGCGTAGACGACCGCCAGTTGCAGAAGAACTTCGTGGATGCGCTCATCACGGCTGCCGCTCAGCAGGAGGGCGTGAAGATCAACAAGAAGATTTTCGATTCCCCTGCCATCATCGACTCGCCGGATTTCAACATGCCATGCCATAGCCTCAGTTCGGCTCCCCGCACCATCGACATGGGCGGCACCCAGACGGCACGTGTGAGCGATGCCATCAGCGTGAAGCGTGGCGAACTCGTGAGAATCCTCAACCTGCTGAAGGGCAAGCGCCGTTCGGGCGATACTGCCACCCAGTTCCACTACGAGGACGTGATCATGAGAATCCAGACGGCTTTGGGTCAGGAGATTAGATAATTTATAATTAACAATTTATGATTGATAATTAAGGGATTAAGTAATTAAGGTAAACAAAAAAATAGAGAGATTGTATATGAGAATGAGAACATTCATGCTTTTGATCATGGTTTTCGCCATGAACATTCTCTCAGCACAGGAGCGCACCATCACGGGTATCGTGGTGGATGGCAGCATGGGCGACGACCCGCTGCCAGGCGCTACCATCTCTGTGGTGAGAGGTCCGAACAAGAAGGTGTCACATGGCACCGTGACCGACTACGAAGGCAAGTTCACCCTCAAGGTGGATGCACAGGATAAGTCGTTCTCCGTAAGATTCATGGGATTCGAAACCAAGGATGTCAACATCGAACCAGGAAAAAACGACTACAAGGTGGTTTTGGAATCTGACGCCAAGCAGATTGGCGAGGTGGTGGTGACGGGTTATCAGGAACTGGACCGACGCAAGCTGACTTCGGCGGTAACCACCCTGAAAATCAGCGATGAGAAAATCGGTGCCGTCAACAACATCGACCAGGCACTTGCCGGACAGATTGCCGGACTTTCTTCCATCACCTCTTCGGGTGCACCGGGTGCGCCGGTGAAGATCCGCATCCGCGGTACCGCTTCTATCAATGGTACCCAGGAACCGCTGTGGGTGCTCGATGGTATCCCTATGGATGGCACCGATATCCCAAGCATGGAGGATCTGAAGGATATCGACAATATCTACCAGACTTCCATCGCCGGATTGAATCCATCCGATATCGACAACATCACCGTGCTCAAGGATGCTGCAGCCACCGCCATCTACGGTGCGAGAGCAGCCAATGGTGTCATCGTCATCACTACCAAGAAGGGACGTGCGGGAGCACCGGTCATCAACTTCTCGGGCAAGATGACCTTCATGCCTAAGACAGATATCGACCGACTCAACCTGCTCAACAGCAATGAGAAGGTAGACCTGGAACTCGGTCTGCTGGCATCTGATTACACCTATCGCCAGAACAAGGGTGGGGTAGCAGGCATCCTCAATAGCCTGGGCGAAACCAGCGCCTACAAGGCAGGCGGATGGAATGCGCTGAGCCAGACAGCCCAGAACCAGATTAACCAGCTCCGCAACACCAATACCGACTGGAATGATATCCTCTTCCGCAATGCACTCACCCAGGAGTACAACATCGGCATCTCGGGTGGCGGCGACAAGAGCGATTACTATACATCCGTGGGCTATACCGACGAGCAGGGTAACGTGAAGGGCGTGGGAAACACCCGATACAACATCACCCTGAAGACCAACTACCAGGTGAACAAACTCCTCAAGGTGGGCGCTTCCGTATATGCCAACGAGCGTAAGCAGAATACCTATCTCACTGATAGCAACGGCTTTACCAACCCGGTATATTATTCCCGATTGGCAAACCCATACTTCACCCCATACGATGAGAACGGTAACTACAACTACGATACCAACGTGCAGGGCAAGGAGGATTCCTCACTCAACTTCAATATCTTCGAGGAGAGATCCAATGCCAACACCAAGCGCCGCGACCGTTCGATGATGGCAATTCTCAATGCCGAGCTGCGCCTCACCGACTATCTGAAGATTACCTCGCAGTTTGGCTTGCAGGAGGATTCCTATTCCCTGAGCAAATATGCCAACGAGAACACCTACGCCATGCGCAAGGAGAAACTCTTCACCGAATACCAGGGTGCCGACGGCGTGAAGAAGAGCTTCCTGCCGGATGGAGGTATGCACAAGACCACGGAGTATCACAACCGCCAGTGGACCTGGAAGGCGATGGCTGAATTCGTGAAGACCTTCAACCGCATCCACGATGTCAACTTCATGCTGGGTACCGAGGTTCGCCATGCCAAGTCAAATTCCATCTACAGCGTGGCTTACGGATATGATTCCCGCACCCTCACCACCCAGCCGGTCATCTTCCCTAGCCAGACCTGGGCAGATTCCTATCCGCTGCATCAGGAGACAGAGTCGGAGAATGCCTACGTATCATGGTATGCCACAGGTTCTTATTCGCTTCTCAACCGCTATACCATCGGTGGAAGCGTTCGTTTCGACGGTTCAGACGTCTTCGGCGTAGCCAAGAAATACCGCTATCTGCCTCTCTACTCCGTGAGTGGACTCTGGAGAGCGAAGGAGGAGAATTGGCTCAAGGACGTGAAGTGGATGGACAACCTCTGCCTCCGTGCCTCTTACGGTTTGCAGGGTAACATCGACAAGAATACATCACCTTATTTGATAGGTATACTGAAGAAGGGCACCATCCTGCCAGGCATCAGCGAGGACATCATCAACAGCGAGACCGCTCCTAACCCTAACCTGAAATGGGAGAAAACGGAGAACGTGAACGCCGGAATCGATTTCGCCGTATTGCACAATGCCATCACCCTCTCTGTAGACTACTACTATCGCCACAGCACCGACCTCATCGGTCTGAAGATGCTGCCGCTGGAGAGTGGATTCTCTTCAACCACCATCAACTGGGCGAGCATGAACAACAAGGGTGTGGAGATAGCCCTGGGCACCAGAAACATCCATACCAAGGATTTCAACTGGACCACCAATCTCAACATCGGTTACAACGAGAACAAGGTGATTCAGGAAACCGTGGCTCAGAATGCCACCTATCCAGGCCGTGAAGGTTATCCTGTGGGAGCACTCTTCGCCTATAAGACAGCCGGACTCGATGCCGACGGTTATCCGCTCTTCGTTAACAAGAATGGCGAGAAGGTATCTGCCACCGAGTTCCTGAAGCTCAACGCCCATGGAGCCAGCACCCTCACCGCCGAGGAGCAGCGCAACCTGTATACCTACATGGGTAGCACAGACCCAAAGTGGACGGGTGGTTTCATCAACACCTTCGATTACAGGAACTGGCAGTTGGGCATCAACTTCACCTTCAACTTCGGCATGAAGGTGCGCGTGCAGCCTAGCTACTCACCAGCCAATTACGACAGAGGCTTGAACGTGAACCGCGACATTCTGAACCGCTGGACGGCAGATAACACCAGCGGCAGTTTCACCAAGCTGATGGTCAGCACCGAGCGCCCACGCGAGTACGTGCAGTATAACGAGTACAACCTCTACAGCATGCTCGATACCTGGGTGAAGGATTGCAACTACGCCCGCCTTCAGAGCCTACGCCTGGGATACAAGTTGCCAACCCAGTGGCTGAGCCGCATCGGCGTGAAGAGTGCATCCCTCTCTCTTGAGGCACGCAATCTGCTCGTCATCGCCAGCAACTACAGCAACTATCTGGACCCGGAGACGATGGGCAACCCATACGCGCAGCCTATCCCGAAGAGTTTCATATTTGGCGTAAACGTAAATTTCTAAAAGAATGAAGACAATGAAAAGAAGATATTTGATGGGCATCGTCATGATGTTGGCGATGATAGGATTCACCAGTTGCGATGATTTCCTCGACATCACCCCAACCGGAAAGGTGATAGCCAAGACGGGCAAGGAATACAGAGCCTTGCTCACCTACGAATACAAGAATTTCTCGGAAGACCGTGGACTCGCCACCCTGCGAAGCGACGAGATGACCCTGAGCAAGGCATCCACATCTACCGAGGATTACGATTCTTACTTCGACATCTGGGCATGGAACGACCTCAACCAGCAGAGCACCACGGCTTCTTTCGGCTGGCGCCGTTACTATCATGCCATCTACATCGCCAACTACATCATCGAGAATCAGACCAAGATTACCGAGGCTACACAGGATGAAATCAGTCAGCTGGTGGGCGAGGCCTATATGATGAGAGCCTACTGCCACTTCCTGCTCGTCAATCTCTATGCCGATGCCTATACCCATTGCAATCCGGCTACCACCCGCGGCATCCCGCTCTCGCTGGAGGCAAATGTCAACAACGTGCTCACCTGCAGCAGCGTGGAGCAGGTTTACCAGCAGGTGATTGCCGACATCAAGGAGGCAAAGACCCGTCTGAAGGTGGCTGCCTGGGACGAGGGCTACACCTACCGATTCAACCAGATTTCTGCCGATGCTCTGCTGGCTAGAGTCTATCTCTACAAGGGCGACTGGCAGGATGCCCTGGCAGAAGCGAAAGTGGTGATGGAGAAACATGGCGACCTGGAAGATCTGACTGATTCAAAGGTATTGCCAAACTACTATAAGTCGGTGGAGAGCATCGTTGCCCTGGAGCAGGTGATGACTTCCGGCTATGTGAAGATGGGCGTACCTAGCAAGGCGCTGGTTGATACCTATCGCACGGGCGACAAGCGCAAGGCGCTCTATTTCAAGGCACAGACCGCCAGCGTCTACAGTCTGATTAAATATGGCGACAAGGGCAACGACGGCTATCGCTGCTCCTTCCGTTCTGCCGAGGCCTACCTCATTGCTGCCGAAGCTGCAGCCCAGAATGCAGCTGACAACGCCGCAGCCGATGATGCTAATCTGGTTGAGGCTCGCACCTATCTCAAGGCGTTGATGGCCAAGCGATATGCAGCAGCTAAATACAACCAGTATGCAGCCGAGCTTGATACCATGCAGAAGGCGGACTTGCTCAAAGCCATCTACAACGAACGCACCTGCGAGCTTGCCTTCGAGGGACATCGCTGGTTCGACCTCCGTCGTACCACCCGTCCGCAGTTGAGCAAGACCTACGGTGAGAATAGCTATGTACTTGAAGCCAACGATTCCCGATATACCCTCCGCTTCCCAATCGAGGCAGTAGAGGCGAATCCGAATATCGAGAAATGGGAGGGCAAGTAAGATAATTGTTTCACATAAAGATTAATTGATTATGAGAAGATTTACATTTTCAATGATGCTGGCGCTGGCAACGGTTGCTGCCAATGCCAAGGATGTGTTGGATGCTCCTACCTGGACAGACAACCTCACCACCACAACAGAAGCCAAGGATTTGACCCGTGCTGCTGCCATGGCAGTTGACAACGAGGGTAACTCCATCGTAACCGGTAGCTTTACCAAGGATCTGGAGTTCGCTGCCAGCTATCTGGAGCCAGTGGCCAACAGTGCCTTCATTGCCAAGTACGATAAGGCTGGTGCCAAGAAGTGGGCTGCCGGTCTGGCTGGTGCTGCCACCGTCACCACAGTGGCTACCGATGCCGACGGCAACGTTTATGCAGCCGGCGTATTTGCTGATCAGGTAGCAATCAAGGATGCCAGCGGCGAAACCAAGGCTACCATCACCGGTATGGCCGACAAGGTAGATAAGGTATCCGGCTTCATCGTGAAGTACGACAAGCAGGGTGCGTATGTAGCTTCCAAGACCATCCTTGCCGAGAGCGATGCAGAGATTGCAGCCTTGGATGTGATTGGCGTGCTGAGCCCTTCTTTCACAGCCAAGAAACTGGTAGTTGATGGCAATAAGCTCTATCTTTCTGCCTCTTACAAGGGCAATGTAGCCTTGGATGGTGTTACCCTGCAGGGTAAATATGCTTGTTCAGAGGGCTGGTTGTATAATGATGAAACAACCATGTGCGTGCTCTCTTTCGATGCAGCCGACCTGGCAAATGCCAGCATCGTTTCTGTGCTTGGCGCTACAAAGCAGTTGACAAATGAGGCTACCTACAATACAGAAGACGTTAACTTCGCCATCAACGACGGCAAGATTTACGTAGCTTACGTAGCATCCGGTAAGGATATGACCCTTACTGCTGCCGGCAAGGATACCAAGATTGAGACAGCCTATGAAGCGAGTGCTACTGAGCATGCCTACGTATTGGCAGCCATCGATGGCGACCAGGTAACTACCCAGGTTTATCATTCTGTAGCCACAGATAATTCCAACACTCTGAACACCATCGACGAGATGGCCTATCAGAAAGGCAAGCTCTATCTGGCAGGTTCCTTCAACCAGGCACTTCCTTTCGACAACACCATCTCTTATCTGGGAGGTTGCGATGCCTACGCAGCCTGTCTGGATGCAGAAAGTCTCAGCAAGAACTGGGCAGTAGCCAGTGCTTTCGATGAGGGTGATGCCAAGCACAAGGCAGAAATCATCAGCGGTATGCTGGTTGATGAGGATGAAGTCACTCTGGTAGGTTGGGTAGAGAATACCTACCACCGCACCATCGAGGCTCCTCTGGGCTATCAGATCAACACCAAGACCCCAGCCATGCAGAAGGGTGAGGAGGTGCTGATCACATCCGTAGCCGAGAACGGCAACTATGCACTTTATCAGACTGATAATGTGAAGGGTAGTGATGAGGACAAGACCACTGAAGGCACTTACTCATACATCTTCTATAACAATGCAGAGTCATCAGGCATCAGCAAGGTTCTTGCCGACGACAACACCATCGATTGGGATGGCAATGAGGTAACACTCGCCAAGTCAGCCGACATCACGGTTTATACAGCCGCAGGTGCAGTAGTGAAGTCAGCCAAGAACGTGAAGTCATTGTCTCTCGCCGATGCAGCTCATGGCATCTACCTGGTAAAGGTAGGCAAGCAGGCGTTGAAGATTGTGAAGTAACTTTCGCGGAAAGTTTTAAAATATTATGAACAGAACTATATTTCTTTGTATATGCACTCTGATATCTGTCTTTGTACAAGCACAAACATTCTATTATAGACTTCAGAGCTATGGAAAGACTGGTATAGAAACACAAAAAGTTTCTGGAGTCCAATTCATAACATTCCAAACTGCTATATGTATGGAAACTGATAAAACAGGGATTTCTGTTGGAAGTGGTTATTTATCAGTATACAAGGGAAATACCATCAAATGGGGTAACAACATGTTCATTGCTTAAGAAAGTCTCGTCAGGTATAGGTGAGGGATATATTTCCACTACAATACCGTCAAATCCAACTACACATTCCTGCGGAATATGTCATAGAACAGGGTCGTGCGCAACATGTGGAGGAGATGGTATATATGGGAATTAGAACATAGGACAGAAGAAGTCTTTAAACGACATGAATGTCACATGAAGACTTCTTCTATTTGTTTCTTCTTTCATATTTTACGAGTCTGTAATATTGTTTTCTTCAAAATACACATATATTTAAATTTACCAAAATGAATAATATAGAATATTTATCAAAAGAAATGGGTATAAAGTATACTCTAATAATTATCTTGATGTTTTTAGGTGGATTATCAATAAATCCAATTAAGGCACAAGGTACTTTTTCGGCTAAAGAACAAATAAAACTATTAAAGATAAAGAATGATTTATCAAAAATTGAAAGAATCGCATCGGCCGATAACTTCTGGTATTATTTGGGAAAATGTAAATCAGAAAAGATTTACAACAAAGGTGTTATTGACAAAGATGGGAATGTCATAATACCATTCAAATATAGTAAAATATCCTATTTCCCTGGGTTGGAAAAAGGAGTTTCACGTATACCCAGATATTACGCTTTATTGAAGGAAAGGTATCCGGATTTTTTACTACAGCATCGGGATGTAAATTCTGCATTTGTAGGAATCGCTCATAACAGAATAGATATTTTTAGCAATAATGGTGAGTTGCTGCAAAGTATTCAAGGCAACAGTTATCATTATCTTCCTGGATATTTTATAGTTGATGCAAAAGAGATAGATAAGAATTGTTTTCATACTAATTCTTTTAGCATTGATTACGCAACAGCTATAATTAATCAAAACGGGCATGTCATGGCGACAAATGTCAAAAGGTTTGAGATGTATATAGACATACCATTTTGTAAGTATACAAAAATATGTGATGATGGCGTAGAAAGAGAAGGAATAGCACATATTTACAATTCAGAGCTTGATATCCCATGCTCATACCATCATATATCATACGCTTATGATAATGGCAAATATAAATTTAGCGTAAAGAAAAGTGCAGTAGGAGATTTTGAGCCATATGTTCCAAGCGTAAATAATTTATATCAATTTAGAGATAAAGGAGAAGAATTGTTTGAGCAAAAGAAATATGCTGAAACTATTGATTTTTACAAAGATTCATTGTCTACCAATCCATTTGCAAAATTATACACGGGAATATCTTTTTATTATTTGGCAAAAAGTCAATTAACTTACATACCTCTTTTTTGTCAAGATGTGGAAGGTGGCAGTTATTTTATAAGCGAAACCATTAGGAATCGTTTTAAAGATGAAACTTTTGACACAAAGTTGGCTATGAAATATGCAGAGAATTGTTATAATCTTTTAGAAATGTATTTGGCAGAAGATACTACATATTCAAGAATGGCAAGTATTTATTACAGTAGTAGCAAACAGCTAATGACTGACGAAATACCAATTTTAGAAGAAAAATACCATGCTGCTTGTCTAAAAATAGGAGAATACAACAATGCAAGACAAAAGAAAATTGAAGAGATGTTTAGCAGAATGACTGTAAGTTTATTAACTAAAAATGTTTCTAATAGAAATAACAAAGGAAGCAAGTATACCAACAGTTCTGCTTCCAAACAAGACAAGTCGACTCAGGGCAAAACGACTGAAAATTTGAATAATAAAGTACAAAACCGTATAAAAGAAGTAGAACAAAATTTGAAAACTGAAGAAGAATATCTACAACATGCGGAGAAACGTTATCAATCCAATCCAACAAGTACAGCTCGCATGGCTGTTGAAGCTCATAAAAAAGCCATCGCAGGTTATAAACGCCAAATTGAAGAGTTGAAAAGAAAATAAGGAAAAGAAGTGTCATTTTTCTATCGCTTATCATACTTTGTTAAGTCTGTATAAAAATGGCACTTCCGCTTCTTCCCGAAGGACCGAGCACAAACTTGTTGCGGTTGGTTGTCGCACCTTTCATCATCGGTAGGTCAGAGATGTCAATATGCAGAGGCTTGCCATTGATGCGGTCTACCATCTTGATGCCGAACGGTGATGGAGAATCCCATGGAACAACAAAACCGGTTGGCGTTACTTTGAAGACAAAGATATTAAAGCCTATCAGAGAAGCTTTTGGCTCTTTCATGGCAATTTCTCAAAAGATATTCACCTGCGGAGCCGATTGCTATGTTTCACTCAGAATGACCACACTGGTCAGACTGAATTCAAAATATGCCCCTTTTTTAAGTGGGGTCAGTAATATAATAAAAAATGGCATTAGAATAGGATCCTTTCCATATTCTAATGCCATTTATTTGTTTTCAATCATTTATTTCCATGAAAATACGCAAATATTTTTGTTCGAATCATATTTTTTTGTATTTTTGCAACGGAAAGGTCTCTCTAGTGTCCAGGCAAGGACAATCCTTGGGAGTAGTACCCGGCAAATCCCGATGGCCTACAATCTCGGCTTTCGGGAAAAGCCGCTTCAGGACAGCAAGCAGATCCCGGATCCTGGAATACTGTTCCGGAGTCAGCGTGTTCTGAGGTTTGCCTTTCTCATCCAGACCGCCCTCGTAGCAGATACCTATCGAGCAGCGGTTGTAGGGGCGGGCAT
>ERZ1026878.634-NODE-634-length-25938-cov-13.004675_pt1 | contig 25938 bp, 22 predicted proteins | sample MGYA00380169_ERZ1026878 | MGnify/ENA primary metagenome ERZ1026878 (study PRJEB33269, sample SAMEA4719805) | human gut metagenome | biome: human-associated habitat; feature: organic feature; material: feces | place: Cameroon | collected 2013-10 ...
TGTTAAGCAGTAAAGATGGTTCTCTTAAAAATATTCAGGATTCTTTTGACAAATACGATATAATCAATTATTATTACATTTTACCTGAAGCTGGAGAATTATACTACGAAGGTCAAAAATATGAAGTTACCGAACCTAGTATATTGTTCAATACGTTTACTATAGAAAAAGATAAAGCTCCTGAAATTATAATCATACCTTGTGCTTCTGCTATTAATAAATTAGTAGAATTAAAAGAAAAGAGAGACAATTATAGGAAATCACGTGATTGTGGAAATTGTGAAAAAGTTTGTTGTGATTGTTGTTCGTGTTAAATGAAACTATTTGATATTCTGGCAGGAAAAGTAGTTATACACAATGATGCCCTAGGTATCCCAGCCTTTAAAAAGGTGTGGGATGCCGATAAGGCAGATAAAGAAATGGCTACTAAATATATCTCATATATAGTTCTTAAAAATAAATATGATAGTCCCTATGTCCAGAGTATGGACAGTGATAAGATAGAGCCAAGATTAAAACAAGAACTATTCGGAGATAAAGATATAAAACTTCCCAAAGAAGTAATTGAAGCTGAACAAGCTTATATAGCATTTGCAAACACCTTAACACTACAACTACTGCAAAATGCTAGAAAGAAATTAGAAAGTATATCTAGATACTATAGTGAATCCTTAGCTGATGAACTTGATGAAAAGAAAGTAAAAGATATATTAGCAGGTATGGGTTCATTAGGTAATACTATAAAATCTCTAGATTTACTTGAAGCTTCTGTAAGAGCAGAAGAATTAACAAATTCAAAAGTAAGAGGTGGCGGAGAATTGAATCCGTTCGAGATTCCGAAGTAGTTGTAACAATATAAACACAATTTAAAACATTAAAAACCAAGCAGCGTTGCTGCATAAAATTATAAAGATATGGCTAAGACTAAGACATCTGGCAAAACTGCCAAGGCTAACGGTACTATTACTCTGGATTTTACAGAAGCATATAAAAGACATCAGGAATATTTAGATACACCTTGTAAGGGTAGTATGCCAATTCCAGAAAAAGCACCTGTTAAAATTTCAACCTGGCAAAAGATCAAAAATTGGTTTAAGAAAAAGTAACATGGTTGATTTCAGTAAGAAGATATATAATACAGATAAATTTCGTACCCCGGCGTTAAGCTTTTTAGCGACCGGGGCTTACTGTAATTACCCTAAAGGAACTTCAGAATACTTCTCATTTTGGGAAACCGAAGCGGATAGATGTATTAATGGATTTACTGCGGATGATGGTGATTACATCACGGGTTATAATTATTTCTATCTTAATTACTGTCCCATTCAGAGAATTGTATACGAACTAAATAAAAATGGAGAAACGGTTAAAATTAGGAAAGCCGCATTCCCAGATTTCTATGATTATGACTATTATTTCTTTCAAGCAGTACAAGAAGCCGAAAAACAAGGTAAACATTTAGCACTCACAAAGAGTCGTAGAAAGGGCTATAGCTACAAGACATCGTCAATGATGTGTCGTAATTTCTTTCTAATACCTAATTCTAAGTCGTATGTGTATGCATCCAATAAACAGTATCTTACTGAGGATGGTAACCTTACTAAGGCTTGGGATTACATGGACTTTATAGATAGAAATACTGCATGGGGTAAGAAGAGACAAGTAGCTAATACTGCTATGCGTAAAAGAGCTTCTATGCTTGTTACAGATGAGTATGGTAATAAAGTAGAAGTAGGTTATAAATCCGAAATAATGGGTGTATCTGTAAAAGATAACCCCAATAGTGTTCGTGGTAAAGCAGCTAAATTAATTGTATGGGAAGAAGGTGGTTCTTTCAAAGAATTAAAAGCAGCATGGGAAATTGCTAGACCATCAGTAGAACAGGATGGTGTAGCATTTGGATTAATGCTTTTATTCGGCACGGGCGGTGATGAAGGTGATAATGTAGCAGGTTTGAGGGAAGCCTTTTATGATCCTGAAGCTTATAATTGTTTGGCTTTTGATAATATATGGGATGATGGAACCGCAGATAAAAAGTGTGGTTTCTTTGTACCACAGCATACTAATCTTGATGTACGAGATGAAAATGGTAAGCGTATTTATATGGACAATGATGGAAATACTTACCATGAGAAGGCTAAAGAATATATCTTAAACCTAAGAGAAAAAGAGTTAAAAAATGCTAAAGACTCTCAACAGATAGACAGATATGTTGCCGAACATGCAGAAACACCTATGGAGGCATTTACCGAACTATCCGGTAACATATTCCCAAAGAAAGAATTACAAAAGCAATTAGCTAAGATAAGAACTAATAAGAAGCTAGCCAATGCAAAACAAGTAGGTTTCTTTACTCAGGGTAAAGATGGTGAAATTGCTTGGAATATATCTAAAGTACCTAATGATATTACTAAATATCCTTTACCTAAGATGGCAGATCCTACAGGCTCTGTAGTAATATGGGAGCATCCGGTAATTAATGCTCCATATGGTTTGTATATAGCTTCATTAGATAGTTATGATCAGGATCAATCAGGTACTAATTCTTTAGGGAGTTGCTTTATATATAAGCGTTTTCAAGACTTTGAATCATATCAGGATATAATAGTAGCAGAGTATACAGGTAGACCTAAAACTGCAGAAGAATTCTATGAAAACGTTAGAAAATTATTATTATATTATAATGCCAAAGTAATGGTAGAAAACCAGAACCCTGGTATATTTGCGTATTTTAATAATAAACATTGTAGTTATTTATTAGCAGATCAGCCTGACATACTCAAAGACATCACCAACAATACTAAAGTAAATAGGGGTAAAGGTGCTCATATGACAAAAGAAATTAAAGCTTGGTGTTTGGTAAGGATTAAAGAATGGTTGGAAGAAGATCGCGGTAATGGTACTTTAGGTTTAAATACCATTTTATCAGAACCATTACTAGAAGAATTAATCATGTATAATGATAAAGGCAATTTTGACCGCGTGATGAGTATGTGTCAATTAATGATTTTTAAAGAGCAACTATATAATTACCAAGTAAAAGAACACAAAGAAACAGAAAAGAAAATAAGGTTATTTGATAAACCTTTATTTAAAAATTACGATAATACTTATGAGCCACAGATAAATAACAGTTTTAGTACAACCACTTATATGTTTACTAACTAATATGGAAAGAAATATATCAAACATGCCTGTACAAAAGCTACCCATGTCTAAAAAGACAGAAGAGTGGCGTAAAGATTGTGTAGACTATTTTATAGGTATATCTGGTTTTGCTTCTGCTAATTCCATCCCTGATGAAGAGGAGTTGCAGAGTTATTATGATTTGTACAATAGTATATATAATGAAAAGGATCTTAAGTACGTGACAAATCCTTTCAATCAAGATGATGGTTTCCCAGCAATGGCGCAGGATTACAATATCATCAGACCTAAGATTGATTTACTATTGGGCGAAGAAACAAAAAGACCATTTAATTATAATGTGTGCAGGACTAGTGATGCTGCTGCAGGAGATATTCAAGAAAAAGCTAAACAAATGCTACTTGAATACGCACAGGCAGCAATGATGGCTCAATTGGGTCCAGAAGAACAACAAAGATTTCAACAAGCTTTACAAACAGGCGAAATACAGACACCAGAAAAAATACAAGAATATCTCACTAAAAGTTATAAAGATGTCGCAGAAATAACCGCATATTATTCTTTGAAATCCTTATGGAAAAAATTAAATTTACCACACGAATTTGAAAAAGGATTTAAAGATGCTTTATGTGGTGGATTAGAATTCTATTACGTAGGTATTAGAAATGGTGATCCATTTGCAGAAAGAGTTAATACTATGGATTTTAAGTATCCTGCAGAAGAAGGTATTGAATTTGTAGATGAAGCATCTTGGTGTGTAAGAAGAATACGTACATCAGTAGCTAGTTTATATGATGATTATTATGATAAACTAGATGAAAAACAGTTAAATCATTTATTAGAATTGGTAGGTCAGAAACCTACTTCTGGCTACGGTCCTGATAAGAATTCTGTTGATGATTATAATCATATTACTTTAAATAGATATAATTCAATTAATGGATATCTAGAAGACAGAGTATTAGATGATGTTATATTATATCATGTATGCTGGAAATCGTTTAAGAAAATAGGTTTTGTAACTATTTTAAATCCTGAAACAGAAACAGTTGAAGAGTTTGAAGTAGATGAAACTTATAAAGAAACAGGTAATGAAATAGATGTTGAATGGAAATGGATTACTGAAACTTGGGAAGGATATAGAACCGCAGACGAAGGTGATGAAGATGCACTTTACTTTGGAATGCAACCTGTAGAATATCAGTTTGAAAATAGTTCTACATTAAATTCTGGTAAATTACCTTATACTGGAGTGGCTTACAGTAATACCAATAGTAAAGCTAAGTCTCTTGTAGCCATTATGAAACCATTACAGTATATGTATATTATCTTGTGGTATCGTTTAGAATTAGCTATAGCGAGAGATAAAGGTAAACTTCCAGTGATTGATGTGACTCAAATACCAAAAAGTATGGGTATTGATGTTGATAAATGGATGCATTACATGAATGCGCTGGGTGTAGTATTTGTTAATCCGTATGAAGAAGGATGGAACATTCCTGGTAGAGAAGGGGGTAAACCATCACCATACAATCAATGGGCTTCTATGGATGCTAGTATGGCCAATACTATTAATACTTATATCGGATTACTAGATAAGATAGAACAAATGGTATCAGAATTATCTGGTGTATCTCCTCAGAGACAAGGAGCTATTTCTAGTAATGAATTAGTTGGTAATGTTGAAAGATCTGTAGTTCAATCTGCGCATATTACTGAACCTTGGTTCTGGTTGCACAACCAGGTAAAGAAAAGAGTTTTATCAATGTTATTAGATACATCTAAGTATGCTTGGAAAGATACTAAAAAGTATTTACATTATATGCAAGATGACGTTACAAGAGTATTCTTGCAAATAGATGATAACTTTTGTTACGAAGATTTCGATATATTTGTATCTGATAGTACTAAGGATAATCAAGCAATTGAACAATTACATAGTTTGATTCAACCTGCAATGCAGAATGGTGCATCATTATTAGATATTGCTGAGATCATTACTCTGGATAACTTAAGTATGATTAAATCTAAGCTTAGAGATATCGAGAATAATAGAATGCAACAGCAACAAGCTTTACAAGAGCAAGAAGCACAACAGCAACAGCAACTTGTTCAGATGCAGAATGAAGTTAAAGAACAAGAACTTATGCTCAAAGAAGCTGAAATGGATCTTGAAAAATATAAAATTGATCAAGATAATGCTACTAAGATTACTGTTGCTCAATTGAATGCTTATCGTGGTTCTGAAAATATGGATCAGGATATGAATGGCATACCCGATCCTGTAGAAATAGGTAAACAAGAAATTGAAAGACAAAAAGCTGTATCTGATGCAATGACTAAACAAATGGATATTGCAAATAAGATGCGTGCTGAAGATAATAAGAAAGCAATAGAACAACGTAAAATAGAAGCACAGAAAGAAGCTGAAAAACTTAAAGCTACTATTGAACGTGAAAGAATAGCTTTGGAAAAACGTAAGTTAGAAGAAGCTAAGAAGTTGCAGATTCTTAAAGATAAAGCTGCAATGGAACGTGAGAAATTAAAAGCTAAAACTGCTTTAAAAAATAAAGTAGTAGGTGAATCTAAATCTAAAACTAAAAAATAGGAGGAATTAATTATGGCATGTGGAAGTAAGAAAGGCGGAAGCAAGAAAGGTGGTAAAACTGGTAAAACAGGTAAGTAATATGAAAAAGCTGTTAAATAAAATTAAAAACGCAGCATTGTATACTTGGCAATTACCCCAGAATTTACTGGGGTTAGCCTTGTATCATTGCTATAAAGGTTATGAAGTCTGTACTAAAGAAACTTGTGGCGAATGTATTAAATGTAAGCTATCTAGTAATATGCGGAGTGGCATCACTCTTGGGAATTATATTATTGTTAATAATATTAAGCATTTGCGTCACGAACTGGGCCATACTAGACAATCGAAAATCTTAGGTCCCTTGTATTTATTAGTAATAGGTTTACCTAGTTTAATACATGCAGGATTACATTCTAAAGTATGTAAAGATAAGAATTATTATCATTTCTATACTGAACGTTGGTTATTTCCTGAAGAAAATAAATAATTATGAAATGGTCAGATCTAACATTAAAAGAGCGTAAACAAATATATGATGCCGTTAGAGCTGAGAATCCTAATGCTAGCTATTTTGATATTAAATCACAATTTGATTCAATTCCTGGATACGAAGACGGTGGTAAAAAGATAGTACCACCCAAAGAGTTAGGTCTTACTCCAGGTACTCCAGAGTATTATAAGAGACAGCAACAAATATCTGGTAAAGCAGAATTAGTTCAACCTGAAGCATATGTAACTCCTGCAGGTTATATAAAAGATGCGATTACTACTGCAGAAGAATTAGAAAAAGGTAATTATGGTAATGCCGCAGTAAGTACATTAATGAATGTCATTCCTTGGGGTGTTGGTAAGGGTTTAAGAAAAATAAAATCTAGAGTAAGTAACACATTAAACACTCCTATTGAAATACATAGTAGTATGGTTGATGAATATCCTTCTATTTTGGCAGAAAAGGCTCGTAGTAAAACATCAAAGAATAAGAAAAAAGTCAAAGAGGAAAGTGATTATGATCCTGAATTTTCTGAAGTAATAAGACGAGATAGAAATATCAAGAAATATGAAAAAGAAATTAATAAGACTATAGAAGATGCGGTGCTACCAGATAAGAAAACTTATGAGTTAGTAAAAGGAATTGATACTGCGTATGGTACAGATTATCTTGATGCATACAAAAGAATAGCTGCAAGAGATATGACAAATCGTGGTAAATATATTAAATATGCAGAATTGCCAGGTAATAAAAATGCAAAAATAAGTAGAGTACGAGATGTACAAGACTATGGACCTGTAGTTGATGATTATGTTATTACTATAGATCCATTACAATATTTACCAGGAACAGCAAATCATGAATTAGGGCATTTAGCTGATCAATTGGCATCAGATGCTGACAATCGTTATTTGACTTACTTGCTAGATGAAAGTAATGTCATGGGTCCAGGAGAATTAAAAAGCAAAGGCATTGAGATTAGTCCAAACATGCAAGCTTATTTTTTAGATCCTAGTGAATCAAAATCTCACATGCTACATTTGAAAAGAGCTTTAGTAAATGAAGGTAAGATACATGACTGGAGTTCAAAAGTTAATCAAAACATTATTGAAGATTTTTTATTTGATCCTAGAAATACAGGTGTTGTTAATAATGCCAATAAGTTGCAATACAACATGTATAGAAATAAATCTAGATTTGTAGATAGGATAAATAACTTAACTCCAATGGAATTTATTACTCCATTACTATTACCTGTTGCCGGATATGAAACAAATAAAGAATAATCAATATGGAAGAAATTTATCCCTTGTATCCAATACCAACTTATAAAGATGGTGGAATACACATAAAGAAGAAAAACAAAGGTAAGTTTAACGCTCTTAAGAAGAGAACAGGTAAAAGTACTGAAGAATTAACTCATAGTAAAAATCCTTTAACACGTAAAAGAGCTATATTTGCGCAAAACGCTGCTAAATGGAATAAAGGTAAAAAGAAAAAATAATCTAATTAATTACAATTATGGATAACAATAGTAATGATACACTATTTGGATTTGAAGCAATATCTAACATGTTCGTAGAAGATCATTCTAACACGACTACAATTACTCCTACTCCGGATGATCCAGATACAATGACTGATGAGGAATTAGAAGAACTGAAAAAACAATCAGCAAAAGCTAGACCCGTTACTCCAGGTTCTAAAAATAAGAAGCAGGAATCTGAAGAAGAAGATATTGACGCCAATGATACAGAAGACACTGACGATGTTGATGACGTTGATGATGACAAAACAAAAAACAAAAAATCTAAAAAGATTGAAGAAGACGATACAGAAGATAACGACGATGTTGATGATGAAGACGTTGACGAAGAAGAATCTTCTAAAGTCACAGCATTGTTTGATGCTATTGCTGAAGAATTGGAATGGGAATTTGATGACGATGAAAAAGAAGAGAAACCCAAGACTGTAGAGGAATTAGTTAATTATTTTAAAGAAGTCATTAAAGAGCAGTCTGTTCCCCAGTATGCTAACGAAGATGTGGCTAAATTGGACGAATTTGTACGTAATGGGGGTGATTTGAATGATTATTTCACTCTTACTCCAGAAATTGATTACGAAAACTTTGATACTACAATTGAAAGTAACCAGAAGCAGATTGTTAAAATGTTATTAACTGAAAAAGGTTATAATGAAAAACAAATCGCTCGAAAAATCGAAAAATATGAGGATGCTGGTATCTTAGAAGACGAAGCAGAAGATGCTCTAGAGGCAATGAAGGAGATAGAAGAGACTAAAAAGGAACAGCTATTAGAAGATCAGAGAAAGCAGCATGAGCAAATGGTAGCTCGTCAACAAAAATTTGTTGACGACGTTGTCGGTGAAATAAACGCTATGACGGATGTTCGTGGAATTAAAGTTCCTGAAAAAGATAAAAAAGCTTTGCTTGCGTACATATTCAAAGCAGATGCTAATGGTAAAACTCAATATCAAAAGGACTATTCAAAAAGCGTTAAAAATTTAATAGAGTCCGCCTATTTTACAATGAAGGGCGACACTTTACTTGATACTGCTAAGAAAATGGGTACTAGCTCAGCTATTAAAAATCTGAAACAAAGTCTCAGATCTACAGGTGTTAGTAAAGGTACAAGAAGAATCAATACCAACTCCTCTAACTCTATATTTAGTCGCGCAGTACAACTACTTTAATTAAAATAAATTTTTACTAATATTTATGGATAACGGAATTTTAAATAATTTACAGGTCGGTAGAGGTAAATGGTTTTCAGATCTTGTAGATGAAAACATGATTTCAAATGCAATGTTAACTAGACCATACGAAGTAACTCGTGTTATTTCTTATGTATTTGGTTCTAAAGATGATGGTTATAGTACGTCTTTGGATGCCATTACTGGTGGTCTTGGTAATGTAATGACAATTGATCAGAGAGATTACGAATGGAACGTAATGATCGACACCGATAGAGCTGTAACTATTCGTTCTGCAAAGTGGAATGGACAAGAGATTACTGCCGCTAATGCAGATACAGTTATGGCTGGTTTAGGTAATACACCTATTATGTTGTGGCTCGAAGACAAATGGTTTGGTCCAGGTGCAATTCTGGAATTTGACGACAGAAACTATCAGGTACGTGTATCTGGTGCACCATATCAGGATGGAAATGAATGGGTTTATACTTGTTTCATTGCTGATGGACAATCTAGTTCTTATATTCCTGGTGAATATTTAGTATCTGGTCATCAGGTTTCTCGTCTGGCTTCTGCTTATGAAGAATACAGCGAAGAAGGTGATATCCTGAATTACAATACTCATTTCAAGATGAGAAACTTCTTGTTTACAACTCGTCTGGATTATGATATTACAGGTACAGCTTATTCTACAGTATTGTGGATTGCTTTGAAAGATCCTAAAACAGGTAAAACTTCTTACTTGTGGTCTGATTATCAGGAATGGAAAGCCATGAGAGAATGGTCTAAGAGATGTGAACGTATGTTGGTTTACTCTAAGAGTAATGTAAACAAAGATGGTTCTACTTCATTGCTGGGTACAAATGGTCGTCCGGTATACATTCCTGCAGGTTTGCTGCAGCAGATTGCTCCGTCTAACAGACGTTATTACACAGAATTGACGACAGAACTGTTGGAAGACTTCTTGTTTGACCTGTCTTATAATATTTTGGGTACTAACGAACGTAAGTTTGTTGCTCTGACTGGTGAAATGGGTATGAGAGAATTCGACAGAGTTCTGAAACAGAAAGCTGCAACTATGAACTTGATTGATACTAAGTTTGTAACTGGTTCGGGTCAGTCTTTGGTATTAGGTGGTCAGTTTGTTACTTACAAAATGACTAATGGTATCGAATTGACATTGAAACATTTCCCGCTGTATGACGATACAACTTACAATCGTTTGTTGCATCCGGTTTCTGGTAAACCGCTGGAATCTTATAGAATGACATTCTTGGATCTGGGTCGTAGAGATGGCAAGTCTAACATCGTTAAGGTAGTTAGAAAAGGTCGTGAAATGGTAATCTGGAATACGTCGGGTTCTGTTGCTCCTGGTGCTGGTTATGGTAAAAATGCAAGCACTGTAAGAAGTAATGCGAAGGACGGTTACAGCGTACATTTTCTCGGTGAAATGGGAATCTGTCTCTTCGATCCAAGAGCGTGTGGGGAGCTCGTCATGGATTGCGATGCTTAACATTAGTTCAAACTAATTGGAACTTTTTATGGATGTTGACGTTATAGTAGAAAATTAAATTCTATGAAAACGTACGAAGTCTATAAAATAACTAATAAATTAAATAATAAAATATATATAGGAATAACAAGTCAGGGAGCTGGAGTAAGATATTATAAACACTTATCTGATGCTTTACACGGCTCCCCTTTTCCTATACATAATGCACTCCGAAAATACGGAAAAGAAAATTTCACATTAGAAATAATAGAATTATGTGAGACTTCTGAAATTCTTAAAGAACGAGAAAAATATTGGATAGCCTTTTACAATTCTACAAATAGAGAAATAGGATATAATATGACAGAAGGTGGTGATGGCACTTTTGGTCGATTACATTCTGAGGAAACCAAAGAAAAAATTAGACAAAAAGCTTTAGGTAGAAAAGCTTCAGAAGAAACCAAAAGAAAGTTATCACAAATATATAAGCAAAACTACTCTGAAGCCCATAGAAAAGCAGTTGCAGAAAGTAACGCAAAACGAACTAAAGCTATTTTAATGTTTGATAGACAAAATAATCTAATAAAAGAATATCCTAGCTTAAAATTAGCTGCTTCTGAGAATCATTTGCATGTAGATACTATACGAAATATAGCAAAAGGCAAAAGCAATGGTTCTGGAGAATATATCTTTAAGTATAAAGAAGCTGCATAATAAAGAACAATAAGATTATGGAAGTAGTATTAAAATTCGCCCGAGTAAATCCGTGGGCTGGAATAGCTAAATATAAAAATTGTTATGATTATATTGGTACATATTGGACAAGAGCTGGTAACATTCATACAGGTTTAAGTGAAGAAGATGCTCGTAGACTTGAAAAAGCTATGGGTTATGAAGAAGGTCATTTAGCACCTACTAGTTCTTTTTGGAAAACTTATAGTGTAAGAATAGGAGCTAAAGATGTTTTCTTGCATACTGAAAAACCTGAAGATGAATTAGCGTATCTGTTTTTAAAAAATCATAAAAGAGTTGCAACTGGTTTAAGTAATGTGAGACCTCAGCATGATTATGTGTTAGTTAATACAGATGCTGAAGCAGAGGCTGCTAATAAACTCAATAAAATTAAACGTGAAGCATTTGCAGAATTTAACAAAATGTCTCTTGAAGAGATGCGTAAATGTTTGCGTATTTATGGTCACAAATCAGACAACATTAGTAATGAGCTAGTAGAAAGCAAGTTGTTTGAATTGATTGAAAAAGATCCTCGTAAGTTCTTCTTACTGTGGATTGATAACAAAAATAAAGATACTCAATACGTTTTAGAAACTGCTATCAGTAAGAATGTAATTCGTAAGTCTAAAAACGTATATTATTATGGCACAGATGTCATTGGTAGAAGTCAAGATGATGCAATCAGTTTCTTGAAAGAGAAATCAAACCAGGATATTCTGATGGCTATAATGCAAGAAATTGAATCTAAATAAATATGAGCATTAGTGAATTACATATAGCATTTAAAGTGGAAGCAGATAAAAATGCTGTTAATATTGGCATGTCTGGCTGTCCTTCTTTCTTACCTGAAGAAATAGATTATTGGTTATATACTGCATACTTGAGTAAGATAGCTACTAAATTCACAGGTAATAATACTATTAGAACTCCTTTTGAAGGAGATATCAAACGTGTAGCAGATCTTGAAGGTTTGGTTAAGACAGACAAAGGATTAACATTGTTAAGTGAAACTACAAACAACAAGTTGACACTTAATGATTTTAAATCTACTATTACATATGGTAGTGATTCTCAGGATAAGAGAATGTACTTCATTCAAGGCACTCTACATTTTGGTAGTAAACTTGCTAATGTAAAACTAATAAGTCATGAAAATGCAATGAGGTTTTTGGAAACCTACAATAACAAACCTTGGATAGAGGAACCTGTTGCAATATTAGAAGATAATAAGTTGATAGTGTTCGTGGATAGGGATCTTATGACTGGTCCCTATACTATCGACTTAACTTATCTTGCATATCCTAAAAGATTAAATAATCAAGATATTACTTCAGGTATGGATGAAATACCTGAATATATGCAATATGAAGTAGTTAAATTAGCTGCTGATATGGCATTAGAAAATGTAGAATCGCCAAGAGTTCAATCACATCCACAATATGTGGCACAATTAGCAGAATAGGAGGTATAAAGTGGATTCGAAAAATATGCAAATGGAATTTGAGCGTAGGTTACAGTTAATAGATCCTACTCTTACTATAGAACAGAAACCCAATTCAGATCTTATATTTTCTATATTGAATGAAGCGCAAGACCGCTATGTGATGATGAATTATGTGGGTGATGACCAAATGGAAGTTGAAACTAATGCACAGACTAGAAATACAGATTCTATCAAAAGTTTATTGGTTGAAAAAGAACTTACGCAGAGTGGTGTTACATCAAATGGTGTTGCAAGATATAGATTACCTTATTCTACTACAGATGAATATTTCTTATATGTTCATTCATTAAGTAAAGTGAAAGGTACGTATAAACAGTATACTACAGAAACAAAAGTAGATAATCAATTAGTAAAGTATAGAGATCTACCTAAGTTCATGAAAACTGCTTACAATACACCAATTGTAAGACAACCAGCAGTAGCATTAGTATCTGACCCAATTACTAAATACATGTATATGGAAGTAGTAACAGATGCTTACACTACATTAAATGGTGTAGTTCTTACTTACTATAGAAAACCACTAAGATTTAACACTACCACAGGTGCTTCAAAGTGTGAATTACCTGAATCTATACATAGTGAAATTGTTGACTTAGCAGTCAATATGTTTATCACTGAAGGCAAATATAGATTACAAACCAAACCATCTAACCAAAGTAATAACGAATAATCATGAAATTTATTGAATTACAAACTGCATTTGAAACCGAAATAGGTTTGCTTGATAATAATATTGAGAAACCAGTTACAGCAGATATTGAATATTGGTTAATGGCTGGTTTGGACAAATTTATTAAAACTAGGTATTCTGGTATTAACTACAAGCGTACAGCATTTGAACAGGATCAGAAAAGAATTGATGATCTTCGTACTCTTGTAACAAACAAAACATATCAGTTTACAACATTCCCAGAAGAACAAATAGTCACATTACCTACTGATTACATGTTTACTTTAGGAGAAACCGCAGTAATCTATAGTAATGATAACTGTTGGCCCAAAGGACCAAATGGTCAGCCTAGGACTAAACATACAGATGTGTTAGAAGCTACTATTGAAAATTTTGATAGACAAAGACAAAACACATTATCTGAATACAGATTACATGGTAACTCTGCAAGACCTTTAAGATTGTATCAAGGTAATGAGATACACTTGTATACAGATGGGAATTATAATATAAAGAATTACATCCTCACTTATTTGAGGACCCCCAAACGGATTAGCCTAACCACAGCTCCTTTTGATGAATATACAGATATGCCTGTATCTACACACCAGGAGATTGTAAAAATAGCGGCTGAATTATACTTAGAAAATAAGGCTAATCCAAGATATCAATCGTATATGAACGAAGTTTCAACAATGGAGTAAATATACGGACCCCCTATGATTTCCTTCATAGGTACGTTTAGTTTACGCGGAAATCTGGGTACGAAAGTAGAAGACTAAACCAGTTGAACTAAGCGCTTAACCAAAATTTTGTTAACGTTTAAAATTATAAATTTATGTTACAGAAAGTCAATACAGTATTGATTGCTAAAACTGCACCGGCTACGTTTACTACAGCGGATGCTTTGGCAGATGGAGCTATTGCTCTTTTTAATGAAAATAAACAGATCTTAACTTCTGCTGCAGCGGCAGCTTCTGCAAAAGCTATCTATGTAGGTGTTTGCGAAGGTAAAGAAGATGTTTATAATCAGGCAGGTACGAAGAGTACTAAGTCTATTATCAGATTCTCTAAAGAGATTCAGAAAGGTTCTAATCCTACGTTGGTAGTTACTAGTTTTGCAGCAAAATCTGAAGATAAAATTGTTATTACTGCAACCTCTGTTACTCCGGAAGTTGGTCATCGTTATGTACTTCGTTTAGTTTATAATGATATTTATGAAGCTCCGGGTCAGTTTACTCACACTTATGAAGTAATTGCAAAGACTACAGCTCCTGCAGATTTGATGAGCGCTTTTGCAAAGAAAATTAACAAACACCAGGAAGCTAGAGTTACAGCAGCTGTAACTGCCGCTGTTTTGACTTTGACTGCAAAAGAAATCCCGTACAATCAGGGTGTTACTTTGGATCATGGTTATACTCAGGTTTCTGTAGAAGCATTTATGTGGACAACAATTCCTTCTGGTTTGTTGAGTAACGCTATGTATCCAATTGCAAATCTTACAATTGCTAAAACTCAGGGTACACCTGGTAAAGGTAACGCATATATTGTTCGTGATCGTGAAAACGCTGCAATGGGTTACAGAGGTATCACACATAGAGCTAACGGCATTTATCCGTATATTGCTCCGGAATTCAGATCTGATCTGACTGCAGAATACGATACTATTACTATGGAATGGGATAACAAATATTTGTCTGATGACAACCAGTACATCAAGACAACTCCGTTAGCAACTGAAATTTATGTAGTTAAAAATCAGATTACTACGAATGCTTTGTTCTTGAACATGATTAAGTCCTTTATTGCTGGAACAGACGTAACAGCATAATTAAAGTAATATTAACCATAGTTAAGGGATTGGGGAAGTTATCCCTAATCCCTTTTCTTTTTATATACGATTGATATGAATGAAATTAATGAATCTCTGTACTATGCAGAAATCAAATTGCTTACCAGGTATTGTCACAATTGCTTGGATAACAAAATGAAAGATAAAATCATGATGTTCTTATTCAAGAAAACTCTATATGAAGATGCTACTACATTGAATCTTACAGAAGATGCAGATAGATATTATAAGGAAATGCTCAATTTGCTTGATTTGAGAACATGTAATTGTACTATTAACGACTGTAAAAACTGTAAAGATGGATATTGCGAATTATGTAAATAAAGTTGGTGAACTAGTTAATCAGTCTACTAAGTACAATGTGGATTTAGATAGAACTTCTATTACCAATTTAATATTATTATTACATCTGGATAAGTTATCAAAGTGGGCAAATACTAAAATAGGCGATGAAGAGTTTCCTATTACTCAGGATGATGTAGATAAAATCATAGAATACATCAACTGTTTGAAAAAGCAGATTAATTTTTATCCAGACAAAGATATTGACGAAGATTGCATATTAACAGAAGTAGAAGAACATATAATTCAAGAGTAATATGAATAAAAAGATATCACAATTTGAGGTTGCTACTTCTTTTGAAGATAATGATATTCTAACTCTTGTACAAGATAATACTAATAAAATTATTCATAAGGATGATTTTGAAACTAGTTTATCTGGTACATTTGCTACTAACGAAAGAGTAGATAATATTGAAGAAGATGTAGCAAATCTTGATACAAAAGTAGACAACAACTATGCAGATCTATCCAACAAAATCACAGAAGGTGATACAAATGTTACTAATAATCTTACTAGTAACATTACCAGCTATTATGATATATTAAATAATAAAATCATTACTCTTGAAAACAAACACGATAGTGATTTAACAGAAGTTAATGATACGGTACAAGGTTGGATAGATGATATTGCTAATAGATCTACTTTACAGCAATTACAAGATGCTTTAAATAGACTGACTACTACTGAGAATCTTGTAACGGCTTTAGCAGAATTGATAGCTAATGGCGGTGGTAGTGGCACTGCTCCTGGTTTTCATACACAACCTACTAGTACCATATTTCCATTATCTGGTTATTATAAAGGCACAGACGCTAGTCCTTTAGCTACTAGTGATACATTAAATCAAGCACTGTCTAAATTAGAGAACCAGGTAGAAGCTATAAGTAGCTCATCTGGATCTTTACCGGTTATTAAAACCGGTGAAAGTACTTTACCTACAGATAATAACATATATACAGCAGGTAAAGTAAAGGAAGATTATCTACGAAAAGATGGTGATACGGCTACTGGTTATACTACTTTTTTAGAGGGTATTCAAGGAGGTAGAACCTTCCGTTCGGGATGGGATGGTGAAGGAGCAAGTCTGTATCCATCTAATAGTAAATGGAATTTTGAAATAGACAATCTGTTTGTTAGAGGCAATATGACTGTAAATGAACTCACAGTAAATGAAATAAAAGCTGTGGGTGGTGATATTTTAGTTACTCTAGCTGATATGGAGTGCACTGAAGTAATAGTCACAGAGAATGCTTATCGTTGCTTTTTTGATAACGCGGATGGTACCAAATATAACCAATTCCGTGTAAATGACATGGCTATCTGTCAAAAGTTTGATGGTAAAAATGTAAAGAGGTATTGGCGTAAAGTAAATGCGGTTGGTGAGAATTACATAGATTTATCATTCGATGTATGTGAAGCAGGTAGTGGTATTCCTGAAGCTGAAGATAAAATTCTTCAGTTGGGGCACATGTATGAAGCAGATTCAGAGCTTAACGCAGAGATGGATGAAAGAAGAAATGCAATATTTATCTCTGCAAAAGGAAGTAATGCTCCAAGAATATCTTACTATAAGAATATAGATGATTTTACTTTAGCTGATAGCGATGGTGTAATACGCGAACGTGTAGTTATTGGCGGAGAACAAACAAAATTTGTTGGCACGTTATATCAAACTTCTGATACAGGTGTTATCAGAGTTCCTGTGTATAAAGGCGTATGGATTGCAGGCACTACATATCATTACTATGATCAAGTAACACATAACGGCAGTACCTGGGTGTGTATGAATCCAAATGGTACTACAGCAGAGCCATCAGAAGACGAAGATGACTGGCAATTGTATATCTCTAAAGGGGATTCTGGTAAACCAGGTGATGATGTTGCTAAATGGGTAGAAATTACTGGAGATAGATTATTTTTATACGAAGGTCCTGATTTTACGGGAACCCCAAATCCAGCACAACTTTCGTTGAATGCAAATGTTTACGGAATGACTAACCCCACATATAAGTGGGAGATAATGACAGAAACACCTCTAGAGATTTCTATACAAAAAACTGTCCAGGTAAATTATTATGAGATCCCGGAAAACTCCAGAACAATTCTAATAAAATGTACAGTAACTGATTCTGATGGTAGTACTTACTATGATGAAGTTCAGTTAGCCAAACTGTGTAATGGCGCAGAAGGTCTAGATGCTTATTACATAGACCTGAGTAATGGTACTGTGGTGATACCTTATGATTATGATGGTAATCCTAAAGTAAATTTGTCTTCAGTTTACACGGATGTATATGCATATAATGGAGTCGATCCGGTAACCATTTTAGAAATAACTCCATCTGTTGTGGGAGGAAATGCTACAGTTTCTGTATCTGGTAACAGAGTTATACTTAAGACCTTAAACAGTCCGACTGCTCAGATCCAATTGACAGTCACTCTGCAAGACGGTGTAAGCGTAACAAAGATGTGGTATATAGGAAAAGCGGTAGACGGAGAGCCTGGTTTCGATGGTACTGATGCATCATATGTTTACATGTCTGGTGAACAGTTTTTCCATTATGCCAGTGGTGCTACAATACCGACGCCGTCGTCCATTACACTTACTGCAGATGTATTTAACATAGTCAACCCACAATACACTTGGTATTGGTCTCCAGCAGGAATCTACGAATGGCAAGAAATTCCAAACGAAACTACAAACAACCTGATTGTAAGTTATAATGCTAGTTATTTTACAAATTATGAAGAAGTAACGTTTAAATGCACAGTATCTAGTTCAGATGGTTCTATATCCTATTCTGATTTCTTGACCATTAACAATGTGTATGATGGGGAAGATGTTTACAGAGCTCGTTTAACTAACGAGTGTGCGGGTGTGGTTGCAGATTCAACTGGTAATGTACTTGATTATAGTACAGCTGTTACGGAGTCTTCTTTAAGATACGGTTCTCAAAATATAACAGATTACAAATTGAGTACATCGTTAGAAGTCGGTAACGGTACATTAACTTACGATAGTACAAACAAAACTTTAAAATGCACTAGCTTAACTACAGATCAAGCTATGTGGAAGGTCAAATTTATTTGTCCTTCAAATAGTACTACAGTAGTAGATACAGTGGATTTTGTAGTTTTAAAACAAAAACAAGGTGAAAACGGGGCGGCAGGTAGTAATCAAATCATGATTTTTACAAATACCAATAACACTCCGTCTAGACCAACTTTTACCAACAGACCTTCTAATGGATCTATTTCTGGAGGTTACTCTTGGTATCTCGATCCAACCAATAGCACTACTACGCTTACTTGGGTAAGTAGTGGACAGTATGATCCAGATGCAGGAGGAATGAAGTATGATTCTGATCAAGGTGGTTACTGGACTAAACCGGTTATATATTCTCCATTAAATGGTGCTCAAGGAGACTCTGTTACAGAAGTAGTAGCATATTATTACAGATCTACTTCTCAGACAAGTTTATCTGGCGGTAGTTGGTCTACCACAAGACCCACAGCTGCAGATGGATATTATATCTGGCAATTCCTTAGAGTTAAATTTAGTAATAACACATATTCAGATACGCCGTATGTGTGCATATCCGGATCTGCTGGTGCAACGGGTAGTGATGGGCCAGCTCTTAATTTTAGAGGTGATTATAGTTCTAGCAAAACTTATGGATGGACCACTGATCCAAACGTAAGAGATGTGGTATATTACGATAGTACCTACTATATGGTCGCAGAAAGTAAAAAAGGAAATACGTTTACCAATAGAACTCCAACTAATAGTAGTTACTGGACTGCATTCAACACATTTGAAAATATTGCTACTGGATTACTGTTTGCTGAAAAAGCAACAATTGCTGGGTGGCAATTTAGCAATTATAAAATATATTCTACAAACAATCAAGTAGTACTGAATGGTAATTCTGTATTAGAAGATGCTGCTACAGGTACAGAAACAGACATAGTATTTGCAGCAGGTGGCACATTAAATCCGGCTTGGAATGGAACACAGATAAATAAGCTTGCTGGTCTCAAGATACACAGAGGTGGTACTTTGACCGTGGGTAACGGAACCGTGAACTCACGTGCAGGTTTAACTGGATCTCCAGACAAAAATAATCTTCGTATTTGGGCTGGTACAGAATTCTCTACTAGAGATGTTGCGCCATTTAGAGTGTATGATGATGGTAGTATGGTTGCCACGAATGGTACGTTCACAGGTAATGTAACATGTACCTCCTTGGTCGCATCGGATATTACATACGATAATTTCTCAATCCCTGGATTGAAAGCAGCTATTATGGTAAACACAAATCCGTCTCCTATAACTGCATATTTCTTTAGAACCAAGGGATTCACAGCAACTGTTTCTAAAGCTGCTACTGGAAGATACACAGTTAATTTCACTCCCGCCTCATCTACTTATGCCCCGGTATGCCAGATCTATAATAGTACTACTACAATTAGTTCTGCATTTAGAGGAAATTGTCAGATAGGGTATTTATACTCTGGTAAATTCGATGTAATGTGGTTTGATACAGATGGCAGTGCTCATGATGTAGATAAATTTATTGTTTATATTTTCTCTTATTAAAATTATGGAAGTTTATTATATAACTAGAAATAGTGCTGGTGCAATAGATAAAGATTTTCTTTATGCCCATTTATCTGATAAGATCGTGTCATCCATAGATGAACTTACAGATGATGATAAAATGCTCATACTTAATGAAGAACAAAGCACGTTTTATCTAAAGTATGCAGATTATGTTGTGGATGATCCAATGGCTGTGTATAACTTGCGTACACCAAACCTTGAGTTAATTAATAGTCGTATAAAGAAAGTAAGAGAAAATGAGTATGTATCTAAATCTGATAAACTTTATATGGCATACTTAAAGTATAAAGAATTTGGAGATGAAGCTACAGCTGCAAAAGCCTACCAAGACTGGAAACAAGCTGTATTAGAGATAGAAGAAGCAAACCCTTATATTACAGAATAGTATGATAAAGAATAATGTATTTTATGAATTCTTTGCAAGCTACACAGTACCTAACTCCAATGAAGTTGGGTACTGGATAGACTTGGGAGCAAATTCAAAAGGTAAGGTAATTAAAGTATTTAATCCAGATATTAAGTCATGGGTTAAACTAACAGAGACCACCAGTGAGGATGCAGTAGCTCCAAAAATTGGGTCTAATGGTAACTGGTGGATAGATAATCGTGATACTGGTATAGAAGCAACCGGTAAGAATCCTTATATAGGTGAAAATGGTAACTGGTATATCTTTGATAGTCTTTCAGGTGAATATGTAGATAGTAAAGCACAAGCTTACGGTAAGACTGCATATGACTACGCTGTAGATAATGGTTTTGAAGGTTCTGAAGAAGACTTTAGTAATCAGATTATTTCTGCCATAAATGCAGTAGATGATGCTAATAAAGCCTTAAATCAAGCTACAGAAATGGTAGAGAATCCACCTATGATTGTTAATGGTACTTGGAGATTCTATAATTATGATAAGAAAGGATATACTGACACTGGTATTAATGCTGTTGGTGATGCCTTTACTATAGTTAAAACATATCCCTCTGTTGCTAACATGAAGCTTAATTATAATGATCCTGAAGTGAGTGTAGGGCAATTTGTAATGATAGATACTGGGAATGTTCAAGACGAAGAAGATTCTCGTTTGTATTTAAAAGGTGATAGTGAGTGGAAATTCATATCAGATCTCTCTGGTGCTCAAGGTATTCAAGGTTTATCTGCATATCAGGTTGCTGTTCAACAAGGTTTTGAGGGAGATGAAAATGCATGGTTAACTTCTTTAAAGGGAGAAAAAGGAGACAAAGGGGATAAAGGAGCTACAGGTTCACAAGGTATTCAGGGTATCCAAGGTGTACAAGGTGAAAAAGGTGAAAAGGGAGACCAAGGTGCTCAGGGTGCAAAGGGTGATAAAGGTGATAAAGGTGATACCGGTAGTCAAGGAGCAAAAGGAGAAACTGGAGCTAAAGGTGATCCAGGTACTGCTGCTACCATTACTTTAGGTACTGTTACTACTCTAGATCCTACTGCATCTGTAACAATAACAAATTCTGGTACATCAAGTGCAGCTATATTTAATTTTGGTATACCTAAAGGAACTAAAGGTGATAAGGGTGACAAAGGGGACAATGGAACTGGAGTAAACATAAAAGGTGAATTGTCAGCAGAATCTGATTTACCATCTACTGGTGTAGAAGGGGATGCTTATCTAATATCTGGTAATCTATATGTATACGTTGGCGAGAATGGTAATGTAACAACCAATCCTAAATGGAGTAATGTAGGTAGTATTAAAGGCCCACAAGGAGAACAAGGTCCTGCAGGTCCTAAAGGTGATACAGGAGCTCAAGGACCTAAGGGCGATACAGGAAGTACTGGGGCACAAGGACCAAAAGGAGATCAGGGAGAGAAAGGTGATAAAGGAGAACCTGGTAGTGATGCAAGTGTTACAAAAGCTAATGTAGAAGCTGTACTTACGGGAAGTATAACAAGTCACAATCATAATTCGCTTTACATTGCAAAGACTAACACTACAAGTTTTATACCTACTACAGACTATCATCCCGCAACTAAAAAGTACGTAGATGACGCTGTAGCCTCTGTAGATGTTACTAGTCAAATATCTGGTAAAGCTGATACTACATATGTCAATGCAGAATTAGCAAAGAAAGTAGATGCAGTTACTGGTAAACAGTTAAGTACTAATGATTACACCACTGCTGAAAAAAACAAATTAGCAGGTATCGCAACTGGTGCACAGGTAAATGTTAAATCAGACTGGAATGCTACATCGGGTGATGCACAAATATTGAATAAGCCTACTATTATCACAGAGTCTCAAGTAGATACAAAAATAAATACAGCAATCGCATCTGTATATCGTGTTAAAGGTTCTGTAGCTAATTATGCTGCGTTACCTACTACAAATGTTGTAATAGGTGATGTATACAATCTCGAAGACACTGGTGCAAATTATGTTGCTACATCTACTACACCAACTTGGGATAAACTTAGTGAAACCGTTGATCTTACGAGTTATTTAACTAAAACTGATGCAGCTAGTACATATCAACCTAAAGGTAGTTATCTTACTAATGCTCCGTATTTAGATCTGTCTCCGTTGTTTACTGAAAATGGCGATGTAGTTAGTACTACTACGGATGAGTTTATTACGGCAGCACAAGATGCTTATGATAAGAAATGTGGTACTGCTTACTACTATTCGACCACGTTCCCTATGACAATAAAGGTAAATGCTTCAAATATTTTAATTAGCGTTACAACTGCTACCGCTACAACACAAGGCATGCAGCTTAGTCCAATATCATTTACGATATCAAGAACAACCAAATCTGTGCAAGGCATTAATAATACCTTAGGGTTGTACACCAAGGGCGATGGCACTAAGTTCCTTACCGATGCTGGAACATATAAGTCTATATCTATTGATTCTCCTGCAATCCCACAACAAAATCAAAATGCAATACTTAACGCGATTAACAATATTGCTTGGAATACTGCTAGTAAAACTTCATTAACCGATTCAGAATATAATTCTATCGTCAACGCTATTGGATCTTGGATGCCTAATTCAAATAGTATATATAAAGTAAGTTATGATGACATGAACACCAATTTCATCCTCAGCAACACTGATAATACTATAATGACGGCATATATGCAAGTTACAGACAGTCTTATAACAATCGTCTCTAGTTACGCATATCAAGATTTATACAGCAGTATTTCACAACAACGCTGTCTTGGGGATATAATAATCGGTATCAACAGTGATCATACGTTTGATATGCATAATAATCTAATGCGTGTAGTTGCAAGCGAAAATGTGTATGAAATAAAGACTTTGACTCAATCTGCATATGACTCGCTATCTTCAAAAAAAAGTAGCACTCTTTATATAATTACAGGATGACAAATTTAGATATTAAAAACGCATATGTTGGTAGTACTTCTGTAACTGCAATGTATTTGGGTAGTACTAAAATTTATCCAAATAAAGTTCTTTATAGACCTAAAGTATATGACTTTGTGTATAGTGATGGAACTTGGTCAACCGTACGTGATATGTCTAAAACTTGTGTTGGTGTTATTACAGATGTACGCAGTATGGACTTTGATTTTATGGCGTTACATAATGCGACCACTAATAAAACTGTTTTTGGCGGTACTGGGACATTAATTACAGATATAGTAACCACTACAGACAAAGCTGTAGCTAGGTTAGATTTTGATGGTAAAAGTAACACTGAAAAAATCATTACACAATTGGGTGATTCTGCATTAGCAGCTAAAGCTTGTGCTGAATATTCTACAGAAGGTTTTCCCGCAGGTAGTTGGTATTTACCTGCCTTAGGACAACTAATGGCTTCTTGTGTTAGTTTTACAGATTTAACGGATGCTCTGCAGACTGCTGGTGGAACAGAACTAGAAAATACAGGTGAAGACCCTGTAATATGTTCTACTCAAAAAGACTTAAATTCGGCTTATCAAATGGATGCTAGTACAAATGTTTATATTAGTTCGCCATATAAAAGTTCTGTTGGTTGGGTACGTCCGTTCTGTACAGTGGAATATAATCACATAGATAATGGGATCTATATATGCGATAAAGACAACAATTATTATACAGATACACAATGGACAGCTTCTGGTAAAGCATCATCAGATGCGATAGGTATTGCCCTAGTAACCGATGAAACTCAATTTCTGATTTCTAAAGTAAGAGCCCGCAGAAAAATTTTCAGTCCAGCAAGTAATGCAAACATGCTTTATGCGGTTGGAAATTCTGACTACGCTTTGAAAGATTATGCTGGAAGAATTAATACGAAGTTACTATTAAAACAGAGTACAGAACACGCAGCAGCAGACGCTACAAATTTTTCAATTGGTAATGGTTCTACAGGTTTTGTAGGATCTCTTGGTGAATGGAGCAAAATAGTAGAAAATGTAGACACAATCAATTCCTATTCTGCTTTAATTGGACTAAATAATTTCAATACTACAGGTGTTACATATTACTGGACTTCAACCTCAAGCACCCCGACAACAGAATATGCATATGATATGAGTACCAAAGTTGTGGCTTCTGCATCCAAAACCAGCTTTTATAATAATGTCCCTTTAGCCTTACTACCATATAAAGGTAATAAAGAAGTAGAAACTACATAATTAATAACCGCTATTAGGACAACAATAGTGATATTTTGAAAGAGAACTTTTGAGTATTGATACCGTTTATCAGTATATCAAGCTCTAAGTATCATATAATTTTTTCAGAACGCTAGCATTTCTTTCAAAAGTTTTGTCTAGCGTTTTGTTTTTCAAATATTTGCAATCAACATGTACCGTATATTAAATGAGATAATTATAAAAGCATCAAGTGTTTCTACAATGAATTATTTTAGGGAAATAGTAAGCGACGGACCTGCTAAACTATTTACTTGTATAGCTACAAGTTTAGCAAGTGTATTGAGTACTTTTTTCATGCCTATTTGGATACCTATTATTTCTGTAGGCGTGTTGATTATTATTGACATGATCCTCGGTATTAGGGTATCCTTAAGTAAAGGAGACAAAATAGAATCAAGAAGGGCTTGGGCAACTATAAAGAAATTATGTTTCAGTACTTTAATGATTAGTTGTGGTCATCTTGTTGATCAGTATATTTTAACTTCATTTAGTGCTCATCTGGTAGAAGGTTTTGCAGGTTTGATTGCTGGTGTAGAACTGTGGTCAATGATTGAAAATCTTCATACATTAGATCCCACAGGACCTTGGAAATTATTCTCTAAATTCTTAAAGAAAAAAGGTGAGAAGTACTTGGATATTACAATTGATAAAGAAGATTTACCAAAGATTAAGAAATTGGTTAAAAAGATTAAATAATATGAGCTATCTTAGAGTGTTGATAATAGGACTTATATCTTACTTAGGTGTTACTAATTATGTATTAAGATCTAAAGTAAATAGTTTAGATAATGACCTAAGTAAAGCTAAAAACAATATTGAAGCTTATCAATCAATGCTAAATAATCAATATGAAGCTAATAGAGTATTACAATTAGACATATCAGATTTTAAACATTCTAATGATAGTCTGATACAAGAGCTATCAAAAGTACAAGATCAACTTAAAATAAAAGATAAGAAACTAAAAGAAGCAATGAGGGTGTCAACAGTATTGACAGATACTATAGTAAAGAAGATACCTGTAGATAGAGATTTTTATACTGAGCTTCAATCAAATCAATTGACTACCATCAAAATATCAAGGAAAGATTCAATCTTAACTTGTATACCAGAAATATACAATCATCAAGATTTATT
>ERZ1026878.650-NODE-650-length-25512-cov-14.840319_pt1 | contig 25512 bp, 24 predicted proteins | sample MGYA00380169_ERZ1026878 | MGnify/ENA primary metagenome ERZ1026878 (study PRJEB33269, sample SAMEA4719805) | human gut metagenome | biome: human-associated habitat; feature: organic feature; material: feces | place: Cameroon | collected 2013-10 ...
AACCAACTACCTTTGCTACGTTCCCGTCCTGGAGGATTCGAAGGGAGCTGGCCGTATAAGACTTGCCCATGTTTTTTAAAGCGAGTGCAAAGGTAATGCTTATTTTCCATACCTACAAATTTCAAATAAAGAAATATTTAGCATTTAACTTTTATTTCGATTTTACTTCCCCATACATTACATATAATGGAAATTTCCATAGTTGAATTCAGACAACGGAGTGTGCTCTTCGTCCCACGCTTTCATCATCTCAGGGATTTTATGCAACAGCACTTTCTCGTCGAGCAACCGACGCAGCTTGCCAAACATCACTTTGTTGGAAGCCAATATCTCCTCATGTGTGGCAGCAATGCCATACTCCTCAGCCTCCGACACCTCTGAAATCATCATGCCCGAGAACAGTCCGTGCAATCCCTCTGCCTGCGCAAAGAGGTTAGCATGACACCATATTCCAATAATGTTGCCATCATGTCGGCGCAGCATATAGTTGTTGCGATGTCCCACAATCACCTTTTTAAACTTTTCCTCACCATCTTCTCTGAAGTAGAGTCCCTTGTCCGACCCATGTCCGAGCAGCATCACTCGCTCACGGGTGGAAGCATGTTTTAGCAGATGATCAATCACTGGACGTGAGCAATCATCAACTATCACTTGTGCGTCAAGTTCCTCATACAGTATCTTGAGCACATCTGTCGTTCTATCTTCAGGATGAATTACCAACATATTTTTTACATTTATTTACTTCGAATGAAGAATCCTTCCATACTCCGGCACTATCGGACGGCTGAGGTCCAAGCCCCATCTTCTGCCAAGCGCACTACACAGATAATGCTCCTTGACAAGAAGGTCGATGGCTGCAAGCTGACTGTTGTGCGATGTCCTAAGTCGCAATGCAGGAACATGACCAGGAACCATACTGAGTATTTCCTCCGACATTTCCACATCATCAGGAGTCTGCAAACATATCAAGCCTGTCTGCCCAGGACGTTGAGTGAACCAATTGAAGCGTCCATGTGCAAAATTACGGTAGTCGGCAAGCTGAGTGTTGCCTACTGCTCCCTCCGAGAATTTAGACTCTATGTCAAGAGCCACTGGATAGCTTTTGGCTGAATACAGAACAAAAAAGCTGTCCACGCCTTCCAGTTTATGAAGGAAAGCCTCATGCTCGGTCAGTTCGTCAAGCGATATGCGTTTCAAGCGATTGACAAAACCATTTATTTCCTCCTGCTCCTTCTCCGATATGTCTGTACTCACGCTACTAAGTTCGGCATGTCCAAACGCCCTATATAATAAGGTGTAGAAAGCGAGCACCGTTGTTGAGGACAGAAAACCGTCACGTCCCGTAGGGATGTCAAAACCGAAAAGGCTGTTGGCATCATTCTCTTGCATGAGAGTTTGCAACCGTCCTTTGGATGTAAGCACAACAGCCCCCACCTCCTGCTCTTCAGCACGGCATCCATTGTCATAAGCACGAAGGATGTCGTTGTTATAGCCAGAAGCACTGATGAGCAATGTACGTGCAGCCACATGTGCAAATCCGCTGCCTGTATACAACAATGGAGTCAAGGCATGACTCATTATCCCCTTGTCAGCCGACAGTTGCTCAGCATAAACAGCTGCGCTGAATGAACCACCCGATGCCACAAACAGACGGTTGCATCTTTCTTTGTCAAGCAGAAAGTTGCTCAACCGCGACACATCCTGCCTCTCCACCCAATCGAATATCTTAGGGAATTGTTTTATTTTGTTTTCAAATAGTCCCATTGCTCAGAATACAACTAATGTTATTTTAATGTAGCAACAACGTTTATTGATGTCTCGTCGAAGCGTATTTCTTTCAACCTCACCTTGTCAATCACATTTTTCAACTCGTCGAGCATTGCAAGGTTTATTGCCAACTTATGTCCGGCAGTCTCCTCTACAAAGCCAGCCTTTTCTGGCACAAGGTGTTTCAGGAACGAAATGGCTGGTGAAACAAGCAATTCTATACCAAATTTTCCTCCATAAGAGACATACAACACCGTATCTTCTATCTTCTCGAATGCCAAGTCTATGCCCACTGTCTTTGAGAAACCCAAAACACTGACTTTGGTAGACACTGTGACGGTTGAGAAATTGGCATAAGAAAGCTCCACCTTCTTGCCAAACTTATTCAAGATATAATCTTGTAGTTCTGTGTAATTGATTTTTATTTCCATGTTTGTTTATATTTGGTAATCATCATTATTCTTCTTACTAATCAAACACCTTTATATAATTAGTGTATTCCGGGAACCACTTATCAAGCAGTTCATCCGTCTTCCGCTCTATCTCCGGCGTGATGTTCTTGCAGACTTTCTGATAGGCAACAGAAAGCGAGAATGCCTCGTCTATCCATCCGATAATAGGCAGTCGTTTTGCCGAAATCAGATCAACGGGGAACACCAGATAGGATATGGTTGATAGAATCAGCAGCTTATCGCTCTTCGGGGTGTCCTTGCTGATCATGATGAAGTAGAGCAACAAAACGGGTCTGGCGCTGATACGTCCCACCTTCATGGCATACTCCTGTACCTTCTCTTTCAATACTGCTGTATCTATAATACTTGTCTTGTTCATATCTTTAATTCTTTAATGTTTAAATTGTGATACCTTTTATGTTATAGAGTGGGAAAAAGTAACCTTGCTATCACAGGAAACGAAAAAACTTGTGGCATCCGGCGTGACAGCCTTTTGTACCCGCTAGGCGTCCTGGCGGATGTGAAATCCGCCAGAAAAAAGGTTCGACCTATTAAAACTAATTCTACTTTGTTATCATAATTTCTTGATGAAATCTTATAGCTAGTTATATGACTATGGTTAAGGGCTCTATTTATTCCATATTTTCCCAACAACTTTTGCCGTCTTTCTTTATTTGAAGAACCAAGTAATATACGATAATTCCAACAAAGCCATAGATTGCAAACTGTATATTACCCATTTGCAAGGTGATGATACAACAAACTATACCTATAACACAGTATAAAAAGAAGCCTATCTTTTTCCAAGCAAGCATCATAGCAATAGCTACAATATCAATAACACTTAAACATCCTGCAACTATAGACATCGGAACAGCTGCATCAGGAAAGCGACTTCCCCAAAACTCCTTAGGAAAGAAAGCTATCACACTAGTTATGATACCGACAAATAACGATATAAAAATATAGGTTGTTACACACCCATGCCTTTTTCTCAGAGGCTCTTCATTTAACTTGACTTTGTCTTGTAAATCACCAACATTTTTCGGAGTAACGCTTTTAAAACTCTTTTGTGACCAACCACAATAAGGACAACGATCTTGATAATCATCAAGTTCGTGTTTACACTGATTGTTAATACATTGCTTCATTGTATTTATTTTTATTACAAATCGTTCATTCTTTATTCTGTTCCCAGATTACTTGTTTTCTGTATTTGAATTCTTCTACAGACATCGGTTCTTTGCCTGCTTCTTCGGTGATTTTGTCGTAAAAGGCATTGAGAACACACAACTTGCATATCTGCCCATTTCATGATTTTGGAGAATTGCCGTATTTTAAATTCAAATAGTCCCATGATTTACTTTTTTATATGGAGGAAACTATGTGTAAACATCTATGCTCAGCTATTTTGATAAGAGTAGTTCTTGATGAACTCAAATATTTCCACTCCTTCATTAATGTGCTTTTGTGAACCTTCTATACAGACAGTATTTCCTCTTGTAACACAGCGAGAGAATGGAGAAATTATGTTCGTATAGTGAATTATTGTTCTAAGGTATGAAACATTTTCGTTGTTAAGATAAAATACGGGGACGCTAACCCAATCTTCCCCTTTTTCCTCTTCTTCCAGTGAACCACCCTCAAGAAGATGCTTCATTGTTGCTTCAGCCTTTTGCAATGCAGTATGTGCATCATTTATCAGTCTCTTAAAATCAGTAGTCTCGTCGATTAGTTTTTCGTATGAAAGAAAAGTAACCCCGTCAATACTAAAACCACGTATATCTTTTGATGCTTTTGTGATTTCGTTAATAGCATGGCATTTATCACTGTAGGAATACAAGTACCGATTGCCAATATACTCTTTCACGGCTAATGATGCTATCATGAGACGAAACATATTCTTGCATCTTCCATTTGGGAAATATACATATGTAAGGTTATCATTTATGTCTATTTTCCTTATTTCGTAGCATCTAAAGTCATGGCATTCCCATATATGAATTCCCATTTCTTTGTATGTTTCCATGATATGCACATTAGGGGTGCATGATTTTGCGCCAAATATATTTAGATATGTTTGATAATGATCACCACTAATGTAAAGATGTCCCGACGAACTCATTGTATTTTTAACAGCATAGAAATCAGAATAAGCATTGAAGGCAACAAATTCATCCAATATATATATGCTCCATTCATCCATACAGCGGAAACGTTCCATCGGATTCAGACGCAAAGCTTTAACAAGACTACGCCCGAAGGCATTATTCTCAAAATCTTTTGGCAAGAAATTTCTGCTGTCAAATGCCGATGCTATATTTCTCGCATTTGCTCTCTTGTAATTAGGCGGCAGATGTCCATAAATGGCAAAATACATAGTCATGGCAAGTTGGTATTGGTCTGAGTAGAAAGATGTCTCGCCAATATAATTTTCTGGAGCCCAAAAGCATCTATGAGAATTATCCTGATTCAATACAGCATCGCCTTTTGCTGGCTTTGCAGAATACAGACTGCTCTGTAATTGAAATTTTATGACATCATTAGATGTAATTTCCACAATGATATTGTCTGGACAAATATCATTGTGGCAGATATTCTGCTCATGCATCTTATCCAACTCCATATGTGTCGTAAGCAAAAATTTTTGTATTTGGAAAAGGGGTATTGGGCGACCATATTGTACAACAAGCCTTTTTAATGTCATTTTTTCATCAGGATTGGCTTGTTTAAGACGCGCTATTGCAAATGGACGAACAGCCCATTCCTCTTTGTCACCATCTTCATCCCCATGAAAATCACAATAAGGTTTTATCGACTTTGAATCGGAATGGAAGATTTCTCCAGAACCGTCAATATCATAAATACTATGCGGTTGGAAATTTAACGTATCAAAATCTATTTGTTTTTCCTTCAATAGTCTCATCAATACGTCAAATTCTTCTTTTGTTGGCACATGCCATTCTGCATCCTTGTCAATCTCCATTACTGATTTCTCGTATAGATAATCCTCCTGTCTATGCATTTCGCCATCAGGAACATCATTAAGAGACATTATTAATGAGCTGCCATCAGGATAATCTTCAAGGATAATATAGTCGTTAGTGTTATGCATTTTTATATACGATATTTTATTTTTTCATGGGATTACTTCTATCCCAATTAATATAAAATCTGAACTCGGCGATGTCTTTCAAAGTGCACGTAAGTGTCCAACCCTTTTACAATATATCAGTCATTGCAAGGCGTAAGCCAAGTTGATCAAACAAAATATTCTGCGCATAACTATTACGGTAATCCACTTGGCAACTTTTTTCTGAATAATGCCAACTGCCGCCACGAACAACACGTTTTGATCCAAATTTAGGGCCATGAGGATTGACTTGATCTTTTGGCGTATATGGTTCATAAAAATCTTCACACCATTCCCAGACATTGCCCGACATGTCATACAAGCCAAGTTCGTTTGGCTTTTTCTGTGCTACCGGATGTGTTGCAGAGCCACTATTGGCACGATGCCAGGCAACATCGTCGATATTATCGCTGCCGCTATATACTGTGCGTTTACTATTATTGCCACCACGTGCTGCAAATTCCCATTCTGCCTCTGTTGGGAGTCGGAAAGTCAGCCCCGTCATTTTGTTAAGACTTTCTATAAATTTCTGACAATCATTCCAACTTACATTTTCAACAGGATTGCATGCACCTTCATAATCAGAGAGATTCCACACCATTACTGTTTTCCATAAAGCTTGGGTAACAACGGTTTCAGCAATATAAAACGGAGATAGCGTGACCTTATGAGTAGCATTTCCGATACTACTATCCCCCATATCAAAAGTGCCCCCATCAACATGAATCATTTTGAAGGTCACCTTGCTCATACTTCCAACAACAATCTCCATATCGGCATATCCCTTAAAAACACGAGTGTTCCAAATAGCCTTATCCTCATGTGAGACAAGCAGCTGCATATCAGTACCCGACTTGATATTACCCAACTCCACATGAAATGATACATACTTCATCTCATTCTTTTTAACATTTATGGGAAGCTGTGTATAGCAGTCATATAAACAAGCATTATTTTTATCGTTCACAGATAGTTTTAGCTCCATCACCTCATTATCAGGATTGACAACCTTTACTGCTAAAATAAGTTGGAAATCAACTTTTTGGTCTTGCTCAAATTTTATACCATTTTGGCCTATATCATGAGGAGTATTTATGATATGACCATATTTATTATATCTACAATATGTTACATTTTCAACAACACAATAGTTCTCGAATTTTATAGAAGCATTGGTATGCACTCTTTCGTTAGCAAAAACCAACTTCAATTTGTCCATGTGTTCTTGATTGGAAAGATCCATATCTATCTTGTCAAGCGCAAGTTTAACGGTGTTGCACTCTTCGTCTCCCTCACCAAGCCATTTGCTTATAATTCCATCTTGAAAAGCGCAAAGGAGATCGCGTCGCAATATATTATTAATGTTGCCCTTAAACAACTGGCGCAAACTGCTCAAACTGTCAATATATTGATTGTTTAAAAATAGTAAAGTCTTCATTCTTTTCTTTATTTTGATGGTTTTGAGGCCGACTTGAACTTAGTTTTCAACTGGTTTATCCTTTGAATAGCTGTGAGTTCACCGTTTTTATTCTCCGCCTTTTGATTGCAAAGCACAGAGTCTTTCATCTCGTTAATAACTTTCAGTATATCCTTTTCCGTTACTGCTATAGAGTCTACTTTCTCATCATTGTCAAGTCTGTCCACGTATTCTATGAACTTCTTTTCAACAACGGCATTCACCACACACTCAATCTCAGAGCCAGAGAAGCCACTGTCCTTAACCTTTGAGCCTACCGATTCATTTACTATTTTGTCAAGCGTCGTAATAGCCGAAAAGTCGAAGATAGTCGGATTAGTTTCTGTGTTTGAATATTTCTCTATCTTTTTCTGATATATGTCCCTGCGTTCGCTGGCATTAGGGAAGTCTACAAAATAGACTTCATCAAATCTGCCTTTTCGCATAAACTCTGGTCGCATAACATCATTGGCAGTAGCTACAATATATACAGCTGTCTTGCGTTCCTGCATCCAAGTGAGAAAATATCCCATCATGCGCATTACAAGCATATCGTTGTTGCCCCCACTGTTGTTTCCTCCAGCAAAAGCCTTTTCTATCTCATCTATCCAAAGTACACTTGGATGGGCAGCTTCTGCAGTTGCAAGAGCACGACGCAAATTCTCCTCGCTCTGTCCCACATATTGTCCCATAAGTCGACTAACATCAAGACGCAGGAGAGAAACTCCGAATTCATTGGCTATGGCTTTGGCTATAAGACTTTTTCCACATCCAGGCATACCTATTATCAATGCGCCTTTGGGAAGAGTTATTTTGCATTTCTTGCTTTGCGCAAGGTTAAGGTGCCTGAACACCTTTCCTTTTTGTCTAAGGTCTTCCTTCAGAATGTCAAGTCCGCCGACCTCATCAAAGCTCACATTAGTATCAACAACCTCTATTATACCAGATTTCCTTACAATACCCTTTTTCTCTTCAAGCGCAAGACGAATTGTTTGTTTAGTAAGTTTGCCACCAGTTCGTACCAGACACGACCTTATTATCTGGCGTATCTCATTCAGCTGCAATCCTTGCAGATTTCTACAGAACTCCAGACGAAGGTCTGCTTCACGAAATGTCCATTGCTTTGACACTTCTATTTTGTCTACAATATTCTCAATCTCTTCCATCGTAGGAGGCATTATGTCAACCACATTTATATATTTCTCCAATTCTATAGGAATTGAGGAAACTGGCAAAGACGACACAATGATGATAGTAGTAAGAGGATCATAATCGCCTCTTTCATACTTATATGCAAAAGTCTGAATTAACGACTGTGTCTTTACATCCAGAAGTGAAGAGGAAAAGTTCTTGAAAAGAAATATTCTTTCTGTGTCAAAATGTTCATCATAATTGACAACATCCGTAAGGAAAGTGTTGATTTTGGAATATGCATCAAGATCGCTTATCGATTGTTTGTTTTTAAAGCTAACAATTCCCTGTGCCATGTCAAATTCTATGACACTATTATCATCAAGATCAAGAATAGGTCTATGACCATCAAGAGGATGTATAATTTCATGAAGCGCCTCATCTACAAATGCGAAATGCGAATGAGGAATATAAACAATCGGACTGCTAAGCAGTGCGGTTATCAGTTGATTCTTAAATTCTTTTTTCATGTTTTTCAGAACAAGCTCTTAAAATTCGCCCACATCGAAGTGGCTTTTGCCTTCACCTTGTCGTATGCTGCATTAACAGATTCTACTCCTTTGCTTACGATAGGTGCCACTTTTTCACGAACAAAAGAAGAAACACGTTGTCCTACTTCTGTATGCTCAAACCTTTCTAAATTTCTCTCTATAACATTAGCAGCCTTCTCCATCATCTCATGACCATTTGTCTTTATCTTCTCCTTAACCTGTGGCGGAATCAACCTACTTGCAGCTTCATAAGCTATTCCCATTCCTGCCATGACAGCTACACCTACAACAAAAGGAATTGAGACTGAAAGTCCAAGAACAGTGACTGTAGAAGCTGATATAATACCATGAGATAATAAAGCAGAAACAATAGACGGAGTGATGACAAATTTGACAACGCCGCTTTTCGCAGCATTCATAGGTGTTTTGAGTAACGTTTTCTTTGCCTTTTCTATAAAAACAGCCTTCTGTACAACAGAATTTTCTCGTTTACGTCTTTCACGTTCAGCCTCAGCAATCTTACCAACGCCATATTTCCCCATATTATATTCTGCTTCTATCTTTGCTCCTCTTACAGCTTCCTGCATCTGGCAACACATCAGTCGGGCATTTTTCTCTTTTTGCAGAATATCCGGATTATCATAACAGTATCTTATAGCTGCTGCTCCTATCTTCTTCTCACAATCTATACAAAACTGTTTATCGTCCGAAAGGAAGTATTCGCTTAATACATTAGCGTCAATATAAGCCTCATCTAAAGAAAACTTCATGGCTTTGTTGTATATATACAATGCCTTAAGACCTTCTTCTACAGCTATTTTCTCTTCTATGCTAAAATTCTTTTTCATGCCAATAATATAGTGTATGAGACTTATTGCTATTTGTTTTCATCATTTAAGATGTCGGAAACGGGAGTTATTTCTTCATCAACAAGTTTTGTTAATGAGTCGATTTCTTGCTCCATGGCTTTGGAAACATTTTCTTTTACCTCGTCAATTTCCTTAGGACTAACTTCTGGATAAACCTCTTTCACCGTATCTTCTATCTGCTTCTCAAACCACATGCCTGGCTTAAGTTCGCTACTGCGAAACTCCTCGCGCTTTGCATAATAACATTCTGTGTCCTCACACATTTCTTTGATCAAAGCTTTCTCCTCGTCACTCTTGGCTGAAGAGATTAGCTCCTCGTCAAGTTTTGAGCCAGACACTCCTTGTGTCTTTACAAATATATTTTTTATATATGTAATGATTTGATGTATAACATCTTCGTTCATATTCTCAGTATTCATAACTCAATATTTTAAATATTTCCTTTCCACTCCCCATAAAACCTCTTCGTTGCGTCCATCTCTATCTGCGCCTTCCTGCATTGCTCGTACGAAGGAATGTTCACTTCTTTTGTCTTTATTCTATTCAGAAATACACATCTCTTGCAATGGAATGCACCACACTGGGCACATAATGGAGAGTGGCTAAGAGTATAGAGCAAAGGACTTTTAATGCTAATGCCGTCTGTGATATTTCCACAAATGTCATTCTCGTCTTGATAGTAAAAGGCTGGACATATATAGAAATTGCCATTAGGAGCAAGAGTCACGCTCTTGCTGCCAGCCTCACAGTTGTCCATTTCTGCAAGTTGGAGTCTGTCTGTAAGCAAGTTCACCTCTACCCTTCTGCCCTTCTGCCAATAACTATACACCAATTCCACCAAACAGTTCATTGCCTCTCTATAGCTCTCCTCATCATTCTTAGAGAACGAAGCCTCATCCGAGAATACAAATTCCAACCTATCGGTCCTTTGCAACACATTATCTATTATCTTTGTGTTGTTACAGAAATCTGACAGGCTTACACGTAATATAATATAAGGTGTATAACCACTAAATTGCTTGATGTTATGCAAACCATCTACCACAACCGTATCGCCATGAGCATTAGCATTCCAGGGCACAATACTCTTATGGGCAATTCCGTCTATTATTACCTTATAATCCGAAGGGAATTCGTTTTGTGGATATGCAAATATCAGATTCCAACCATTAGCCTTTGCCTTGCCTACAACCTCTTGCAACATGGGCAATGGCATCAGAATTTCTTCATTACCTTGATATTCTGAAATACAGTAGGACGTTGACCTTGACGAGAGCAACACGACTATGGTATTTATATCACTCACCGTCTTATCCAGTCTGCACTTATTGTCAATAGTCCCAGCCACTGCATTACAAGCATCCATTGCCCCATCAATCCTTGACCAGAAATATTCGTTGGCTCTTACTCTCGCTTTGTGCATCTTGCATATTGCCGTGGACCTTTGGAAAATGGTCTCGCTGTCGGCAGCATCATAATTCTCTCCCTGACACCAAGCACATCCACTTGCCACCTGACACTCAAAACATTCTTTTGTGGATTGAATGGAACGAGTGAGACATTTGAATGGTCGCAACATGTTTTGGTCTACACCCTGATATACATTGCCAATAATCCTTGGCGGTTTCGCCCTCAAGGAATATTTGGCAAACCTTGTGCATGGGTATAAGTTTCCTTCTGCATCAATGGAGAGCATCATACCAGCCCCACACCAGTTATGTTCTGTGCGATAGTCAAGAGGACGGCCTATAGAACGGTCGAAAAAGCTGCAATAGTTGTCTTCATACAGCTTTTGGTCTACCATTGCATCTGCCAACATTCTTAGTTGCTGTTCAAACAAAACATCATCGCCTGGACTCCAAACATTCTCAAACACGCAATTTATGTTGACATTATGAATGCCCAAGCCAAACAGATGAAGCACACTTTCGCAAATATATGGGATGTCAGCTGAGCTTATCGTCACCTTTGTGGCAGCATCAGGGAACTGCGACAGCCATAAAGGAATGTTTCTCGCCACATCATCATACGAGCCTCTTTCCCCTTCCTTGCACAAGTTGGTAGACTTCCATATTCTGTTGAGGTTATGTTTCTGTGGTGTTCCGTCCAACGTTATCGTGATGCTCAGGTGACTTGCATGTTTCTTTATGAACTCCTGAACTTTACAGCTGTCATAATTTATGCCATTGGTAGTCATGGAGAACATGTACGACTCTGCCCAATGATGATTCAACCGACGCATCTGCATTTCAAGATAATCGCAGATACGGTCAATCAAGTCTATCTCTAAGAAAGGTTCTCCGCCTATAAAGTCGAACACAACAGAGTCTTGTTCGCACAACTCCTCACGGTCTAACGAAAGAATGTAGTCTACCGCACGCTTGGCAGTAGCCCACGACATTCTCTCGTTAGAGTTCTTGCCAACCAGATAGCAATACTTGCATGCAAGCTGACAGTCTTTGGTCACAATAAATGTGATTTCCTTGCTGCGCCCGTCTTTCCAAGGTCTTGGTCCGCTCTTCATCCCACTATATATATAATGTATGGCAAAACTATCAATGACTGTTGTATTTGCACGAGCCGATACATCCACTCCAGCAGCCTTCGCTGCATCCCATGGCGATCTCGTCATTGTCAAACACCTCATGCTTTTCTTTTTCCACTTCACAAAGTTCAGGATTGAAACTTTCAATACCCTTAACTCTTTTCTTATTATCAAACAACATAGTTAATCAGTTTATATAGGTTTTACAATTTCTCTCATACACCTTGTATGTGAGTCGTATTCGTATTTGGCAGGAGAATCAGTAGCCAACATATAGCGGCAAGAGTCAGTCCATGCCTTATCAAAAATCTCCAATGCGTAGGTTTCGGCAATATGTCCTGTGGCAGGATTGGTCAGCACCACTACACTTCTGCTTAAGTCGATGTCTCTTACAATCACAGCATGACTCGCTTCGCTAACATTGCGGAAACGATTGTCGTCGTAGAGTTTATGACGGTTGACATTCACCATGACCCTATGCCCTTCGTCAATCTCACGCCTTATGTCCTGCACACTGTTTAACTGCGAATGATGATAGACTATGCCGAAGCAGCCCAGCAACTTTCCGTTGTCGCTCATGCGCATTCCAACCGCCTCATCATACCATCCATACCTACTTGCTATACCGCAAAGACTATCCTCCGACACATCTATGCCATAATCGCGCATAATGATTTGCTGGCATTTTATGGCGCAACTCGCCGCCGACTTTTGCAACAGATTATTGTCGAAGGTCTGCATTCTAATGTTGGTCAAGTATTTGTTGGTACTCACCCGACTTATACCAGTCGTTCAATTTCTTAGCTCTTACAACAAGCCAAGGCATACTGCACGACCTCACAGAAAACTCTTTGATAAGACTGGTGAATGTTCCACTGGTAGAGTTCTCAAACTGCTCTGCCTGTCTTAAGAAGGCTTCTGTGTCGATACGGTCATAGTATTTCTTTGGGCAACCCGACATTTTCACCATTGTCCTGATAGCCACATTGATGTCTTGGCAACAAAGCAATCCCATTCTGTCAGCCGTGTAATGGCTCACACGGAACCAGTCAAGCAACGGCATTTTAATGATAGAAGCCAAATTGAAATGGTCAACATCATTAATGAATGACGAATACAACATCTCCAACAACATCTGATAGGGCTTATGACCACAAACAATATGCCCCAACTCATGACCTAACAAAAAGTCAAGTTCCTCGTTTTGCAACAAGTCAACAGCTCCTGAAGTCAAAACAATTCGGTTGGGTGTTCCGCCCACTGAGTCGGAAGAGATAAAATATTCCCAAAATGCCGATAGAATAGGTATTTCCTCTATTCCCAATATCTTGCAGTCGTCCTGCAGTTGAGCATAAAGATGTGGCACACTCTGAGCGTTTATCTCATATCCATTGCCTGTGTAAGTGACTCCTGCCACAGCCTCCTGATACCTCACAACACTCTTTTTAAGAACCGTCTCAAACCCTTTCCTGCTTCTTATCCACGACAAGCGCGACACATCGTTAGGATGCATCACACTGGAGGGTTGCATGTGGGATAGTGTTATTCTGCTCATTTCTTATAGTTTTTATGTTCTGAAGTTGGCAATCCACACCAAGGACAGGTTGCAACATCAGGAGAAAAGTATTGACCCGTATGCTCACACAATATAGAAGAATTGCCATTCAATATCCTGTCGTATTCGCCCGACTCAATCCATTTAAGCAACTCTCCCGCTCTGAACACAGTCCAAGGATGACTGCTTGACGCTATCGTGATAGCCTTAATGGCAGATTCGGCAAGGCCACTATACTTAGTTTCAAATTCCTCAGCCTGCTTAATGAATGAGTCCTGATTCATATTTTCGAAATACTTCATAGGTACACCAGCCATCTTTATAATGGCTTGTATTGCCTCATCCTTATTCTGGCAAGCAAGAAGTCCTGCACGGTCGGCTGTAAATTCCGACATTCTGTTCCAATAGAGCAGAGCCAAATGTATAGGAGTCAACAATGTCTCGCCCAATGGTATAAGTCCAACCATTGATGTGAACATTTGAGCCATCATGTGATAAAGAACATGCCCACTCTTGATATGGCCCATCTCATGACCAACAACAAATTTCAACTGTTGGTCGGTCAACAAATCTACCGCACCCGAATTAAGAACCATCAGTGTTTGGTCTTTATTGCCTGTGGTATATCCATTCACCGAATATCCCCATTCTGTATAAATCTCAGGAAAATCTTCAACATCCAATGTGGCTGCGACATCCTTGACCAACTGGAACAGCTCGGGACATGAATCGCGGGTGATATGGAAGTTACTGCCCTGCAACCCTATCACATTCCATTTGACATAAGTCCAATTGAGCAAGAAGTTAGTCACAACATCCAGTCCTGGCAATGCTCTGAGTTTGTTCAAGGCTGCCTTGTCAAAAGGATGTTCATATTCTATTGGGGAAAGTCCGATTAATTTCTTTGTTTCCATTTTTATAACATATTTATTATTTGTAAAATTGCTATTAGGGTTGTTATCACTATCAAGCAAAGAGTCATGCTTTTCTGTTTGTTATACTGCTTCTCCAATTGCTCTATAACAGAACTGAGGTCTATCCGATTATTAATCTCATTAATCAAGCGTACTATTTCTGGATCGTCAGAAGTGCCTTTTTCTACTTTTTTGTCAATAGAACATTTATCTACAATGTTTTTCAATTCATCCAACTGTTTTCTTATTTCTTTCAGACGCTCTAATATAGTATTGTCGTTTATACCTTTTGGCTTGTCCTCCGATTGCTTAGAAGACTTTTCTTTCGCAGGTGCTTCTTTTACTTTGTCAACAGGAAATTCTTCCTCTTGCTTGTCTTCCTTTGCCATAGGCTTTTCTTCCTTTGCCATAGGTTTCTGCTCCTCAACCAAAGGTTTCACATTCTTAGCCAAAGGCAAGCGTCCCTCAATAATGTTTCCATTTGCGTCAACAAAGCAAGACACTTCTTCTCTTTTCAAGTTTTGTTCTTTAAGAGCTATTTTCACGCCATTGTTTTCATTCAGCATAAGATAAGCAACATTCTTGCTTTGCGTCCTGTCGATATAACAGTTTGGCTCTTGCTTAGTGTCATTAATTCTTGCAATTATCTTTGGCAAATCAAACTTTATACCGTTCACTGTTGGGTCATAGGCAAACAAAGAAGTGAACAGCTGTTGCCATGCTGTCATATCCTTCAACAATGCAGCAGCCATGCTGTCCAACTTAGCAGAGTCTTCTTCGCCATCAGCAACAAACATCAGTGTGAAGGGAATGTCTCTGCCCTCCTCATCAGTTTCGTTGGAAGGAATGTCGTGCATTGACAAACAAGAACTTCCATCTTGCAATGTACGATAAACAGCCTTGTAGGCTCCATGCGAAAACATGTTTGCTGCATCTGCAGGAAAACCGTAAGACTCAGAACTTGTAACAATGCAAACGTGCTGTAAAGATTCTTGATATTTTATTTTTTCCACCTCGTCCGTTCTGCCTCTCTTTTTCATTACTGGCAAAAGAGGAAGAAAATATGATGGAGAGGCGGCAGTGTCGCTGCTACCAAGATACATGTCCTTGTAGCCTCCACATGAATAATATGCATATAACCTTATCATCCTACTCTTTTTTTAATGTTTTAAAATCACATTGTTTTAATATTCTTATGCCCTCACAGTCCCTCTTTATCAGCCTCAGCTCTATCATACGGTTTACAATCTTGTCCATGTCCTCAATAGGAATATCTCCAAATACGCTCATTATGGCATCCCACACGCCAAAGGACATTGCGTTAAGAAGTCTGTTTCCTATTCTCCTCAAGTCTGCTATAATAGCAGACTGACCTTCTGCTTGTCTTACTTTTATGTCAATGATTTTCGACATCATGAAATCCAGGATGTGGAATGCCAATTGTTCACAGTTGTAAGGCTTATAGTCAGCCGACAAAACCTTGAACCATGAGTTCGGACGAATGATGTCAGTATCGGGTATGAGGATAGCCGAGTGGTCTTCACTTACCGCACCCTCCTTATGGCTCATTTCTGTTCCATCGGAAAGTCTCACATTGCCATTGTCCAGCACGGCACACTTGTTGAGCATATTCTTCTTCCAGAAAAACATTTGTCGTTTCTGCCAATGAAACAGAAAAGCCTCTTTATGCTCTTCGAACACCATCGAGCCAACCGTTTGTATGGGGATAATCTCAACCTGCACTTTCTGATATTTCTGCAAAGCGCTGATTGTGGTTTTATAATCCTCCATGACATAATCCGACACCATGTCAAGTTGGTTTTCCTTCGCCCATTTCTCACATTTAATAGGAGCAAAAATCACAAGCTTGGCATCCTGCCCGTCCTTATCGTCTATTTTTGTAAGAAAAGTATGGATAGAATCAATGCAGTTGTATTTTCTATTGATAACATCATCCACAAGGTCATTATCCGACCTTGCCTCAACCATAAACGGAGTGTCTATGGCAACAATGAACACATCATACTGAGCTATCATTTGCATAGTTTCTTGGCGATGATAATTATCATCTTCAAAAAACTCTCCATTGATATCAGTAAAGACGATGGTCATTGTCTCGCTTTTGCCTGGTATATTCAGTTTGAGCTTATAGTCCCATTTTATTTCTGTTCTTCCAGAATCGGCAAGAACAGTTTTTCCGGCATTTCTCTGCAGCATCGTTTTTACTTCTTGGAGCTTTGCAGGAATTGAAGTTTGCTTCACTCCTTCTTTTTTCTCCAGCATAGTCTTGTCTGTAGCTGTCAACATACTGCTTACCAGACCATCTATGAAAGCCTCCATAATGGCGGCAAGAGCAGAACTCTTACCCACTCTTTTGCCGCCCATCATAAGCACCTTGAGCTCAGCCATTTATTTTCTTATTTTTTATAAAAGAAACCAGCCAGAAATCCAAGTACAAAGCCTGTCAAGGCAGCTCCACCCATCATCTTGAGCTGCTTCGATTTGCTGTTCTGAGTCCGCTCTACAAATCGTCTAAGCAAAGCACTCAACTTTGCCGAATCGTCTTGTGGGATGATGTCGTCTATACTTATAGTATATGTAGATGAGTCCTTGAGTTCTTGCTCACTTAGTGCCTTTTCTCTTGTAATGCCATTTGGCAACACCAGCAACGCGTCCTTTTCTGCTGGCAGGTATTTGTTGTCCACAGTTTCAATGGCAGCCTCATCAACAGCCAATAATGTACTGTCCACCCATTTGTTCAGTCTTGCAAGCTTAAAGCTGACACCGTTTTTCTCGGCATCATAGCAGAACAGCTCTGAGAACACACCACCTGTGGTCTTGACATTCATTGCCATATAGGCACAGAGTATATGCAGTGCCGCCTTGTCCTCGTCGGTCTCTCCGGTTATTGCTATCAAGTAAGGAATAGAGCGTCCGTTCTCATCCTTTTCATCGTTTTCTATGTCACGGAAGCACAACACGCTCTTGCCATCGCTGCACGACTTAAGCAAAATTTTAAAAGCTCCATGCGAAATAACGACGTTAGCATCTTCCGGGAAGTCATAAGAATTGTTCTCACGCAGAATCTTGATAGAGGGGAGCTGTTCCAATGTTTCCACTTTATCAGCCAACTCCTTGTCATTATTCTTCTCCGCCCTCTTTTTCCATACTGGCAATAACGGCAAAAAGAAAACTTCTTCTTCCTTCATCTCCGAGTTGCCAAGATACATGTCTTTGTATCCTCCAACCGAATAATATGAATAATATCTAAGCATAATAGCCTCCTTTTGGTTTATTAGTTAATAAATTTAATCGTATGTATACAATCTGTGTCGTCTTTTATGAGTTTATTAGACATCAGCGTGACTAATATTTCTCTTGCAGTATTCTTGTTCACCTCTTTAGGTAACGGAAGTATATGATTTTTACCTTCCACCAAGAACTTCTTCAACATGAATCTTAGTATATGAAGAAACAATTGATCGCAATTCTCTGGTGAAAAATCAGCATTTCGATTATCCGCATATTGAAACCATTCCATTCTTATCTCCCCTTCCATGAGGTTAGGACAATATGAAGGATCTGGTATCAACAACTCATCATCTTGAATACGATGAAATCTTCCATCTCTTAATCTAACAATATTATCGGTCACCTTAGAGCACGATTGACCGTGCATAGTTTCGTCTTTAGATAATATGTAAGCTTCACTCAATTCTGAGAAGATGATATTTCCAATTGTTTGAACAGGGATTATACCAATTTCCACCTTATTGTTTTTTTTTAAGAAATCGATAATCTGAGAATACTCTTCTTCTACTTTCTGCACAACTTTTTCACCTTCACCATTTTGTATCCATCTTTCACATTTTACAGGGACAAAAAGAACCTGCTTAATTCCTTTTTCATATTCAATAGATGTCAACAAACTAAAAATAGTATCAGACATATTTCTTGACATATTTTCAACAATGTTGCCCAGCATCAAATATGGGGTATCAATAACAACAACACATGTTTCAGCTTTACGTACTCTATCTTGTATCCGATCATAATGCATCCCTTGACAAATACTTCCAGGTACATCTGTAAAAATGAAATCTATTCCTTTCGTTTTTCCTGATTTAGAAAACCTTAACGTGGTATCGTTATACGATATTGAAGGTCCATAATCCATACAAAACATGCCATTGTTTCCATGTTTATTAGATGCAAAACGTTTCATCTCCATCAGTTTTCCTGTCAAAGCATTATGCTGATCATTTTCATATCCATGAGTGATATCACGTATTGAAAAATATGAAGACAATTTACTTTTTACTTCATCAAACATACTTGCCAATACTGATGTTTTCCCACATAGATATCCACCTAAAAGCAAAACATTATATTCCATACGTTTACATTAGATACCCTCCAACGAGGATGGATTAATATATCTTTTTTATTGTTTTGATTCCCTCCGTGTTGTCTTTTATCAAATCATTCTTAGAGAGCTTGTCAAGAGCATTCTGCAAGTCTTCCTTTGTCATCGTTCCGAAGATGACTGAAGCTATTCTTCCCCATATTCCACCTGGAGCTTCCGCTTTCATCTTGTTGAACATGAAGCGAATGATATGCAAAGGCAGCTGCTCGCAGTTGTAAGGAGCGTATTTAGGCTCACGATCTTGAGGCAAATGGAACCATTCTGTAGGACGAACTATATCCTCTAGTCCTTTGCCAAAGAAGACACCTTGAGGATCTTCCTGTAAAGTCTCAACCTCCGTGATTGTATGGTTTCTTCCATTGTTAAGTGTCACTATTCTGTTTGTAAACTTAGAACATTTTACTGTTTTATTCGTTACTGAATTATACAGAATATACGGATCACGTAAATCAGAGAAAAGAATATCGCCAGCCGTCTGGATGGGAATAATGCTGATTTCTGTCTTTCCCGTCGCTACCAAATGCTTGATAGTAGAACTGTATGTGGCTTCCACTTTAGCTACCACCTCATCAGCCTTTCCCTCCTGCATCCATTTCTCACACTTTATAGGAACAAATATCACCTGTTTACCTTTGGTTTTACTTGTGTCTATAGCCGTCAGGAAATCATGCAAAGGCCCAACCTGGTTCGCTGCCTCATTCTCATAATCTTTGCCAGCCATCATATAAGGCGTATCAACGACCACAATAAACACATCGCAGTCTTGAACAAATCTCATAGTCTCGTCATGATATTGGTTTCCTGACTCATAAAACTCTCCATTGGCATCACGAAAACGCAGATGAGTACTTTTATTTGTGCCAGGTATTTGAATTCTCAACGTGTAATCCCAATATGCACGAGTCGGACCAGCATCCACAAGAAACGTATTATTAGTGGCTTTGCCTATAAAATGCTTGAGTTCAAGCTTCTTGTTATTAAGAGTTTCTATATTCTCTCCTTTTTCTGTTCCATCATCATTCCTCTGATTAGGATTAGTATCGTCAGCTACTGTAAGATAATCGTTTGTAGCTCCATTTATCATTTGATCGAACAGGCTCGCCAATGCAGATGTCTTGCCGCAGCGGCGGCCTCCCATCATTAATACTTTTAGTGCCATAATTATTTAATGTTTAAGATTGTGTTGTTTTGAATTATATCATAACCAAGCGTACCAACAATGATGTTCTTCGACAATTTCTTGATTTCATAGAAAAATTCATCATTTTTCTTCAAGAGAGCATATATAGAGTATCTCAGGCGTTCCCATATGGTCATAGGCTGACCACTCATCCATTCATAATAATTAGACACATAGGTCAATACGTAATACATCGGCTGCACACAGAATACGGGCTTAAACTTTGCATCATCACCACAGAAACGATACTTCGACAATTTCGTAAGAGTGCTGACTCCAGGCATTGGGTTGTCGATGAACGTATCAAACTCCACGTCGCCAAGTGTCTGAATAGGAGTAACTACACAAGCTGTGTTGCATTGCTTGCAGAAATTGATAATCGCTGAGTAGGTGGAGACAACAGCTTGCTTGACGCTGTCTATTTTTCCATCATGGAAATATCGCTCACTCTTGAGCGGAACAAACATTATCAGTTTGTCCTTAAACTCGTCAGGATGTTCTGTGACAAAACGAGTGACAGCCTTCACTCTGTTTTTCTCCTCGTTATACTTGCCGCCTTCCTCCATCAAGTAAGGAGTGTCGATGGCTATCATTATAACCTGCGACTGCAGTATATAGTCCGACACCTTCTTGGGTTGTGAGTCAAGATACTCACCGGGAAAATCCGTAATCTCTATATCCACAGTCTTGCTATGTCCCACAAACCCCATTTCAAACTTAAATATTGTTTCTTCGGCTGTAGCCTGTATGGCACCCGCATTCGGACTGTCAGACAAAGACGTGCGCTTGCTGAATATTGACATCAGATTTATTCTTTTGGCAGTCAAGGCTGCACTACTGTCCTTGCCAACACGAAAATAGAGTTTAGTACCGGCAATTTCGTCTTTTGTCTCGCTGAATATAGACGCCATAATGGATGTCTTGCCTACGGCACGCGGTCCCATCATTGTTGCTTTAATAACGGGAGTAGACTGAAATCTTGTACTAAACCCATCTAAACTCTCACTTAATCTATCAAGAAATGGCATATTTAATTCATTTTAAAATTATCGTTTGTTACTACCGCCTTAAGATCGTTTACACGCGATGTCCAATCGCCGAAAGCCTTCTCTGTCTGGCGGATATTAAGTATCTCATTATTCCATATCTGTCCCATGTTGTTGCGGTAGAAGCTACGGAAGTCCTTCACGCCACCCTGGTCTGTCATAAGCTTGATATGGAACTTGTGTACACGGCTATAGAACGAGTGGCTTGGAATGAGCGTGAAATCACCTATCCAACTCTTCATGCGATTTACCACTGGCATAAGACGGTTGCAAAGCTCCTGCCATACCTCTGACGCCTTTTCCTCGAAATTGTCTGTAAAGGCTCCTTTGTAAGGTATGAACTCACGATTGGTCTTGTCGATAACACAAAGTGCACGCGCCACATTGTATTCCACCATACCCTCAATGTTTATCTGATAGTTCAGTACAAACTGTATGGCTTTGTTAAGATAAGGATAAGCGTTCTCGTCGATATAGTTGTCAAGCAATTCCTGAAGCCACTCCATTGAAGGACCGTTCTCGGAAGACTTCAACGGAAGACATTTCAACTTGCCCTGCTCATAAAGCACAGCAGCCAATTCGTTCTTAACCTTCTCCTGCAATGGTATAAGCACTGTGGCATTGACATTCTCAAAAGAAGCGAAAATATCATTGCGCATCTGCTCTACATACTCTTCGAACACCTGCGACTGACTGAGTATTGCTCCTGTTATGAAACGTTCGTGTATGTCACTCTCATCTGGCAAATACTCATCAATGTTGTCCAACACACGCTTATATTCATTTTCCAGCTCCTTGCACTGCAGGTCTTTCTTCTTTGCGTATCCAAGTTCGTCCAATTGATTGAGAGCATAGCCAAAATCTCTTAACAGGTCCTTGAACAGAGTCTCATCAAATAATGACAATACGTCGCCACTCATACTTAGGCTCGCAGATGTGACATCGCTTGCAGACTTCACCAATGAAAGACACTTGCTATATGCCTCTTTGGCAAGATCGTCCACATCTTTCATTAAAGCATCGTCCAGATAGTCAAGATTTTCTGTTATCAAATTAAGTAGTGGATTGATGAGAAGGTTTGTTACCTCATCCAAATCTGTGCCTATTACATCTTTCGCCCATGCTACTGGTCTTTTTGTCATGTTACCATCAAGAATATTCTCTATAATTGGCATTATTTCATCTACGCTGGCAACATTTGTAAAATCTCCATGTATAGCTTTGTTTATGACATACACTATCCATTTAGACGGATTTCTGTCGGATAGATTTTTCCATATTTTGTCAAGTAAATCTGTTTGTCTTTGAGGATAGTTGCCCGTTTTTTCAGGTCTAAAGAGGTCTATAGCTGCGTCACAATCTTCACGTAGAACTCTATACATTTCGTTTTCCACAAGTACTGAATCGGCAGCACCTCCAATACCTATAGTGTCTACAAGTTCCAACATTCCAGTGTCTGCAATATTGAAGGGTGTGTAGATATCTACATTTTTTACTGCTATATACTTATAATAATACTTAACCCAAACTGTTCTACTATCATTTTTCAAAACCTGCTTTGAGTTTTCCTGTTCATTTTGAAATTCTTCATATTGAGCAACATGTTGCGCAATGATGGATTCATTATAATAAGAACATACACCTTTTCCTATTAACTGGCAATAGTCATCATAATGATCTATGTATGCATTTTTAAACTTATTATATTCTGTGATATCAGCAATAGATGCATTGACATCCAAATTATCAGGAAGAGACAAATCTCTTACATCAACAAGTCTACTAAGAACGTATACTGTATTAGGGAAAAATTTATTTAGTTTCTCTTTAACTATCAACAAAAATTCTTCTTCAGAAAAATACTCAATGTCTACCTTCAATGGTTCGTTTGAGTTATGTATTACGGATACAGCTCCAGTGCAACTATTTCCACTGTATGCAGGTATTACCTTGTCATTCAAACCAGTTATGGTTTTCAAGAATGTACTCTTGCCTTGACGTTCATATCCAATGAAAGCTATACGCAAAGCCTTTCTGCTGAAACGACTCTTCAGTCTCTCAAGCTCCTCCAACAGAAACTTCAACTTTTTCTGTGCGTCTTTACAAGACACATCATTAAATTTTGACAAAGCTTCGGGGTCTGAACTTAAAAACTTAAAATAGTTGCCACTTTCAGTCTTCAATTCCTTACGTATTGATACAATCAACGAACTCAGAGCCTCTACCTTGTCACTCACTTTTCTTAAGGCAGCTATTTTGCCATTAATAATCTGCAATCTGCCTTTACCCTCATAAATACCACGACCCAATCGTTTGTCGAGTATTTGTTCTATCAATTGTGAATTAATTGCCATATAATAAATTTTTAGGTTTTATGTTTTTCAAATAAAAATGTTTATACTTCCCATCACCAGGCCCAACAACGCTCCCAACCACACAATGGCCTTGAGTTCCTTGTCCATAACCTGGAATATGAGTTTTTCAGTCTCGTTTACATCCATTTCGTTTATGCGCTCCCTTACTATCTTGCTGATGTCGATGGAGTCGAGAATCTTAGGCAAATGTTCGGTGATGACGCTACGGTATATGGATTCTATTGTGTCTACAGCTTGGGCGAGCTGTGCTTCGTGTCCTTCAAGCAATCGGCAAACGGGTTTGCTCAGGAAGTTGTCAACCTCACCATCAACCATATTCGACACTATCTCCTTGCCATTGTTGCGAAGCATCGTGTTGATGTTATTAGCAAGGAAATGCTCGGCAGGTTCTCTGAGCATACTCAAGAACTTAGCAACAATGTTGCTCCCGAATAGTCCTGCTGCCATACCACCGAAGCCTCCTAATGCGCCACCTATACCGGCAAGCAACTCTTGCGCTCCATCAATAGTAAGCTTCTTCGCAACATGGTCGATGGCCACATGTGCCACCTTTTCTCCCACAGAAGAGTCGGCTAATTTGTCGTATGTCTGTTTAGTTATACTCTGGTTAACACTCTGCGAAATGCTGTCAATCTCTTTCTTCGAAAGATAATGTTCAAGAAACTGAGCTACAGTCTCGCTGTTATTCTGTTGCGTGGCGATAAACTCTTCGACGGCTGACTTGATTTTTTCAATCATTTCCTCCGACAATAGATACTTCTCCAGCACTTCATTGTTCATCAGATTCTCACTGATCACTCCTCCTACTGCCTCAGCTATTCGTCCTTTCTCCTTGGGTATGATGCCAGGAGTGAATGGTATGTGCATACCGAACAAATACTTTGCTGTGTGAGGGCGGAACAGCATTCTTATAGCGATGTCATTGGTAATGTAGCCAATCACTCCGCCTAACAATGGTGCAATGATATAAGATGCTTCCATAAAAAATAATGATTGTTTCTTTAAGGCACATTTCTTACCGACACCCCAGTATGGGAGTTCTCTGCCTTATGGCCTTGAACTTCGGGGGAGATGCAGGAGGCAAATCCTGCACATGAGGGAGTTACACCGCCTCGTCGGATGTCCGCATTAGACAATGCGAAAGGATTTTCTTTAGATTTTGTGTTCATCAATCTAAGTCAACAGTCCACTCGTCAAGCTTTTATGTTATGTTTGTCAGTAAGATTGTTCAAGACAAAGGTACAAACAAAACTTGAAAAACCACAGCATTTGAATTATTTTTTTCTCCTCTTCCACTTGAAATGTTAAAACTCCAAAAACTTGGTCAAACAATTCAACACAATTATGCAAAATACAAAGATAAATGCTATCTTTGGCACATTAAACTAGGATTAACGTCATTTTGTCATCATATTAACGACTATGACACTCACACATCAATTAATTATTTTATTATGTTTAGCACACAGTTTTGGCTTATTGTTATAGGCATTGCCCAGACAATTGGTTGCAGTTGGATTTACAGCAAGTTTCAAAAACGTTCTTACAAACGAGATATCCGAAGCAGACACTCCTATGTCTTGCTTGCCATATTATTGGCAGAAGAAGAAAAACTAAGATGTAGTATAACCGAATGCAAAGAAGATGGTACGGGAGAAGTGTATCTTTGCCTACCGCAAGGAATAGTAAAAGTTTTTTCACACGATAGTGAAAGATTTGCCATTTCACTTGTTGGTGCAGTCATAATAAATGACATACACGCCGACATGGCTCGTGAGCTTTGCAAGGAACTAAACAGTCAGGAAAGTAGAATACGTTATAGTGTAGGTTTCGAACCTACATTATTTAAAACAGTGTTTTCAATCACCTGTGACTTTGAAGGAAATGCTGACGATGAATATACAGAATACGATATCCTTAGTTATGCACAGACTTACTTAGGACCTAAACAGCAAGAACTACAAACATTGTGGGAAAGTAAAACACGAATTACAACATCCGACATTCCCTAACTATAACATATAACTGATAATTATACGTCATACTAATAACAAATCCAACGAGTGTCTTGTTCCTCATCTTCAGCGCGGAGTTCCCTATTGTCTGATGGGC
>ERZ1026878.651-NODE-651-length-25484-cov-11.090684_pt1 | contig 25484 bp, 18 predicted proteins | sample MGYA00380169_ERZ1026878 | MGnify/ENA primary metagenome ERZ1026878 (study PRJEB33269, sample SAMEA4719805) | human gut metagenome | biome: human-associated habitat; feature: organic feature; material: feces | place: Cameroon | collected 2013-10 ...
TCATATAATAATTAAGAATTAATAATTAAGAATTAATAATTAATAATTACCTATACTCGTGTACCGGCAGTTCGCCGTTCAGTGCTCCTAAGGCGTTGAACGCTAACGACTCCATTTCGCCTTCGCCTGGCATCACGATGACCGGAGCGAGGAAGTCCACCTGCTTCTTTATCTCCTCAACGCAGTACTTGCTGTAGGCGATGCCGCCGGTGAGGATGATAGCGTCCGCCTTGCCCCACAGCGCAACCGCCATGGCACCGATTTGCTTCGACACGGTGTAGAGCATAGCCTCGAGCACTTCGTGGAACGGCTCTTCGCCAGCCTCTGCGCGGCGCGATATCTCCTTCATGTCCTTCATGCCGAGTAGTGCCTGGCAGCCACCGTTGCCTGCTAACATCTTCATAATCTCTGCCTGGGTATGCTTGCCCGAGAAGCAGAGTCGCACGAGCTGGTCGGCAGGCAGCGTTCCGGCACGTTCCGGCGCGATAGGACCCTCACCGTTGAGCGCGTTGTTCACGTCGATCACCTTGCCCTCGTGGTGTGCCGATACGCAGATGCCGCCACCGAGGTGAGCCACTACGAGGTTCATCTCCTCATACTTGCGTCCGATGCTGCGCGCATAGCGGCGCGAGGCTGCCTTGGCGTTGAGCGCGTGGAAGATAGACTCGCGCTTCATGAACGGCAGACCCGTATAGCGTGCACGTGTCATAAACTCGTCTACCACCACAGGGTCAGCCATGTAGGCTGGGCAGTGGCACATCTGTGCGATGTCGTCGGCAAGAATCGAACCGAGGTTGCACACATGCTTGTGCTTGGCATTTATTAGGTCCTGCTTCATCTGCTCGTTGATGGCATACACACCGCCGTGCAACGGTTTCAGCAGACCGCCTCTACCGATTACGGCATCGAATTCCAAAGGTATTCCTGCCTCCTCTAATAGTTTCAGGATGAAATTCTTGCGGTACTCGTACTGCTCCATCTCGGTTGCGTACTTGTCTACTTCCTCCTGCGGATGCAGTCCGTCAGATGTCCATACAGCGTGTTCGTCTTCATACACAGCCACCTTTGTAGAGGTGCAGCCAGGGTTGATCACAAATATTTTTTTCATGAATATGTCTTGAGTTTACTGTTTGTTAATTGCTTTCAAGCAAGCAGTTGCTAAAGAGTAGAATTTGGAGTCGGCAGTGTCGGCGCGCGATGTCACCACCACGGGTGCTGTCGTGCCTACGAGCATACCAGCCACCGTAGCACCACCGAAGAGAGTTATTGTCTTGTAGAATGTGTTGCCTGCCTCTATGTCAGGGAAGATGAGGCAGTTGGCGTTGCCCACCACTGGCGATGTGATGCCCTTGATGGCTCCGCTCTCTGCGTCGCAAGCCGTCTTCACGTCCATCGGTCCGCCTATCTCCACCTCGCCGTAGGTTCCTGCAGCGGCGTTCGCCTTCAGTTCCTCGTAGCTGAGCGTGAGCGGGAACTTCTCCGATACCTTCTCCGTGCAGTGGATGAGTGCCACGCGTGGGCGGTCGCCACTCGTTATGCTGCGGTAGGTGTCGGTGATGTATCGTGTGATGGCATCGTATTGTTCGGTAGTGGGGTAGGGAATGACGGCTGCATCCGAGAAGAACAACAAATGATTAAGGCTCGGCACATCAGCAACGGCGATGTGTGTGAGTACGCTACCCTTGATGAGTATGCCCTCCTCTTTGTTGAGTACTGCGCGCAAGAGGTTGTCAGTGTTCAGCGAACCCTTCATTAGCACGTCGGCTCTGCCCTCGCGCACCTCCTTAACGGCATGGCGCGCCGCGTCGTCATCGTCGTCAGCCACGATGAGTGTAACCTTGTCGGGATAGTCGGCAGCCAATCGGCGTGCGATATCAGCCTTTGCTGTGTTGGCTACAAGGGTGAAGCGTGCGAACTGTTCCGCGATGCTTCGTTCGATAACTTCCTCTGTGTGAGAGTCGGCAGGACATGCCACTGCTACAGTTACGACTCGCTCGGCTGAGCGCAGACGTGCGGGTAGGATTGAAAAGTCAACAATAGGTTCCATACTTTAGGGTATTATGTTTAGGGGTTGCTCATTTTGTTGTCTTCTGTGCAACTTTTGCAAAGTTACAGTAAGTTTGTTATACTGCAAAGAAAATCGGTGAAATTTATTTACATTCATTCTGATGTAGTTATTTAATCGGCTAAATGTGTTAACTTTGCAGTCAAAAATAACAATGATATGTCTATGACTTCTGCAGAATTTATACGCGAATATCGCGAACGTGATATCCGTCAGCTTGCGCTTCAAGCAAATCGCTTTCCGGATGTTGACATGCCCTACGCTCTCGATCAGATACAAGGCTGGCAGATAGCGCGTCGTAAGCTCCCCAAATGGGCTGCGTGCGATGGCGTGATCTTTCCGCCGCACCTCTCTATGGAGCAGTGCTCGTCAGAACCCACAGCGCAGTATAAGCTCAACTTGGCGATGGAGTGGACGAGTCGAATTGAGAGTTCAGAGAACGAAGTTGAGAGTTCAGAGGAAGTAATTGATAATTCTTCTGAGCAGCATGCAACTCTCAACTCTCAACTCTCAACTCTCAACTGTCATGCGTCCAGCATGACCGACCTGACCGGCGGCTTCGGTGTCGACTTCTCGTTCACCTCATGCGCCTTTGCTGCGGCTACATATGTGGAGCGCAACGAACAGCTCTGCCACATCGTTGAGCACAACCTTCCGTTGCTCGGTTTGAACAACGCCACGGTAGTGTGTGCAGATGCCGTGGAGTATCTCTCAACCGTTGAACCGCAGACCATGCTGTTCCTCGACCCGGCGCGTCGCGACGAGCACGGCGCCAAGACCGTCATGCTTGCCGACTGCACGCCCGATGTTGTGCAGCTCCTGCCCAAGCTGCTTGAGAAGTCGCGCTTCACGATGCTGAAGCTCTCGCCTATGCTCGATTGGCATAAGGCGGTGGACGACTTGCAGGGCACGGTGCGCGAGGTGCACATCGTGTCGGTGGGGGGCGAGTGCAAGGAGTTGCTGCTCGTACTTTCAACGGTGGTAGAGAGCGAACTGAAGGTGTATTGCGCGGATCTTTCTACCGCTTCAGACACTTCCTCCATCTTTGTCTATACGCCAGGATCCTCGGCTCCAGTCGCCAACTCAAAACTCAAAACTCAAAACTCAAAATTCGTACACGAGCCCAACGCCTCAATCATGAAAGCAGGCTGCTTCGACGAGCTGGCAGCAGCTTACGGCGTGTCGCCCGTGAGCCGCAACAGCCACCTCTTCCTCTCCGACGAACCCGTTGAAGACTTTCCGGGCAGAAGCTTCGTTGTGGAGCGCGTGACGACGATGAACAAGGGCGAGCTGCGCAAGGCGTTGGTAGGCATAGAGAAAGCCAATATAGCTACGCGCAACTTTCCACTCACAGTCGCAGAACTGCGCAAACGCCTCAAAATCAAAGACGGCGGCGACGTGTATATCTTCGCCACAACCACCGCTGAAGGTGAACATCTGCTGCTAATTTCTCGTAAATATCGCTAAATGTTACCCAGTTTTTCGTTAGTTTAAGCATTTTTCCGTACTTTTGCATTTTAAAGGCTTTATTTATAAAGATGTATTGCTTGCCTAAAGAGGCAATCATACAATGTGTATCAAACAAAAGTGAAAGAATAAAACAATTAAAATGTCTGCAATAGAGATTAAGAAAGTTGAGTCGCGCCGCGACCTGTGCAAGTTTATCGATTTCCACAACGAGCTCTACAAAGGTAATCCTTATCACGTGCCAAACCTCTACTTCGATGAGATGAACACCTTCCGTAAGGATAAGAATGCAGCCTTCGACTTCTGTGAGGCAGAGTACTTCATGGCATACCGCGACGGTAAGGCTGTGGGTCGTGTGGCTGCTATCATCAACCACAGTGCCAACAAGAAGTGGGAGCGCGAGTCGGTTCGCTTCGGCTGGATCGATTTCGTTGACGATATCGAAGTGTCTAAAGCACTTCTCAAGGCAGTAGAAGACTACGGCAAGTCGAAAGGTATGAAGGAGATTGTCGGTCCGCTCGGTTTCACCGATATGGACCCCGAGGGAATGCTCCTCTACGGTTACGACCAGCTTGGCACTCAGGCTACGGCATACAACTACCCCTACTATCCGGAGCACATGGACCGCATGGGCGGATGGGAGAAAGACAACGACTACGTGGAGTACAAGCTCTACGTGCCGGAGGAAATGCCGGAGAAGTATGCTACCATTGCAAAGATGATTCAGAAGCGCTACAATCTGCAGGTGAAGAAGTTGAAGCGCAATGAGATATACGGCGAGAACGGATACGGCAAGAAGATATTCAATGTAGTGAACGAGACCTTCAAGGACCTCTACGGCTACTCGAAGCTCACCGACCGCCAGATAGAGCAGTACGTGAAGATGTACCTGCCGATGGCTGACCTCAACCTCATCACCATCATCGAAGACTGGAACACACCCGACCATAAGGTGGTTGGCGTAGGTATTTCTATCCCGTCGCTCGCCCGCGCTTTGCAGAAGTGCGGTGGCAAGCTCTTCCCGTTCGGATGGTGGCACATCCTCCGCGCGTTGAAGTTCCACAAGACCGAGGTGGTCGACCTGCTCCTCATCGGCGTGTTGCCGGAGTACCGTCAGAAGGGTGCCAACGCATTGCTCTTCTACGACCTCATACCTCACTACCAGCGTCTCGGCTTCAAGTGGGGCGAGACCCACGTCGAGATGGAGACAAACATGAAGGTTCAGGGACAGTGGCAGTATCTCAACCGCGAGATACACAAGCGCCGCAGATGCTACAAGAAGGATATTTAAATCGGATAGCATCCTTAAGATACGATGATAATACTCGGGATGCTGTAAGATATTAAGAAATAAAATGGAAGAAAACATTCAACCCACAGTTCAATATACCGATGACAACATACGCCACCTCTCCGACATGGAGCACGTGCGTACACGTCCAGGTATGTATATCGGTCGCTTGGGCGACGGACAGTTGCCCGAGGACGGTATCTATGTGCTGCTGAAGGAGGTCATCGATAACTCTATCGACGAGTTCAAGATGAACGCCGGCAAGCGCATAGAGGTAGACATCGACGACCGTCTGCGTGTGTCGGTGCGCGACTATGGTCGTGGCATACCGCAGGGCAAGCTCGTTGAGGCAGTCAGTGTGCTCAACACCGGCGGCAAGTACGACTCGAAGGCGTTCAAGAAGAGCGTGGGTCTGAACGGCGTGGGTGTGAAGGCGGTGAACGCCCTCTCGGCACACTTCGAGGTGAAGTCGTATCGCGACGGCAAGGTGCGTGCGCTCAAGTTCGAGCGCGGCAACCTGACATCGGACATCACCGAGGACTCTGCCGACGAGAACGGCACCTACATCTTCTTCGAACCCGACCCGACACTGTTCGTCGGCTACTCGTTCCACGACGACTTCGTGGAGACGATGCTGCGCAACTATACCTATCTCAACTCCGGACTCACCATCATGTACAACGGTCGGCGCATCCTCTCGCGCAACGGCTTGGCTGACTTGCTCACCGACACGATGACCACCGACCCGCTTTACCCCATCATACACGTGAAGGGTGAGGACATAGAGATAGCCTTTACGCACACCAACCAGTACGGCGAGGAGTACCACTCCTTCGTCAACGGACAGCACACCACACAGGGCGGCACCCATCAGAGCGCATTCAAGGAGCACATAGCCCGCACCATCAAGGAGTTCTTTGGCAAGAACTACGAGTTCACCGACATACGCAACGGACTCGTGGCTGCCGTCGCACTGAACGTAGAGGAGCCGATGTTCGAGAGCCAAACGAAGATTAAGCTCGGCTCTCTGCAGATGGCACCTGGAGGCGAGAGCATCAACAAGTACGTTGGCGACTTCGTGAAGCTCGAAGTAGACAACTTCCTGCACATACATGCCGACGTGGCGGAGGTGATGCAGCAGAAGATAACTGAGAGCGAGCGCGAGCGCAAGGCGATGGCTGGCGTCACGAAGCTGGCACGCGAACGCGCCAAGAAAGCCAATCTGCACAACCGCAAGCTGCGCGACTGCCGCATACACTACTCCGACGCGAAGAACGACCGCAAGGAAGAGTCGTCGATATTCATCACCGAGGGCGATTCAGCCAGCGGATCAATCACAAAGAGCCGCGATGTGAACACGCAGGCCGTGTTCTCGCTGCGCGGAAAACCGCTCAACTCCTACGGACTGACGAAGAAAGTGGTGTACGAGAACGAGGAGTTCAACCTCCTGCAGGCTGCTCTCGACATAGAGGACGGACTTGATACGCTTAGATATAATAAGGTGATAGTGGCGACCGATGCCGATGTCGACGGTATGCACATCCGCCTGCTCATCATCACGTTCTTTCTGCAGTTCTTCCCCGACCTTATCAAGAAGGGACACGTCTACGTGTTGCAGACACCGCTGTTCCGCGTGCGCAACCGTCGTACTAAGATAAAAGATAAGAAGGTAGTGACCGATGCCGACGCACGCCTCACCGGTAAGGAGAAGAAGAGCGACTTCATCACACGCTACTGCTACAGCGAGGACGAACGCCAGCAGGCGATACGCAACCTCGGACCCGACCCGGAGATAACCCGATTCAAGGGTCTTGGCGAGATTTCGCCGGAGGAGTTCGCACATTTCATCGGTCCAGAGATGCGACTCGAACAGGTGACACTTCACAAGACCGACCAGGTGCAGAAGCTCCTCGAGTACTACATGGGCAAGAACACCATGGAGAGGCAGAACTTCATCATCGACAACCTCGTGGTTGAGGAAGACCTGCCCGACGAAGACTTGGCATAAAACAAACCCAGATAATGAAACGTATAAACAAACATAACACAACGCACCCGTTCTCATGGAAAATGGGAATGGGTGCAATGGTTTTACTGCTGCTGTGCGCAGCCGCTTTCGCGCAGCGTGTGAACCCACTCAAGAAGCTACAGATAGCCGAACTGGCTGTCAGCAACCTCTATGTCGACTCGGTCGACGAGCAGAAACTCGTGGAGGATGCCATACGTGGTATGCTCGAGAAACTCGACCCCCATTCCTCGTACACCACTGCCAAGGAGACAAAGTCGCTGACCGAACCACTGCAAGGCTCGTTCGACGGTATCGGCGTGCAGTTCAATATGATTTCGGACACGCTGCTCGTCATACAGCCCGTGCGCAAGGGTCCGTCGGAGAAGGTGGGCATACTCGCCGGCGACCGCATCATCACCGTCAACGACACTACGATAGCAGGCGTCAAGATGGATCGTGCGGACATCATGCGTCGTCTGCGCGGACCGCGTAGCTCGAAGGTGAAGCTCGGCGTGCAGCGTCGTGGCGTGCCCGACCTGCTGCAGTTCACCGTTACGCGTGCCAAGATACCCGTACACACGCTTGATGCCTACTACATGATACGTCCGCGTGTGGGCTACGTGCGCATCGGCTCGTTCGGTGCCACCACCTACGGCGAATTTATGACCGCTGTCGACTCGCTGCAGAAGGCTGGTATGCGCGACCTCATCCTCGATCTTCAGGACAACGGCGGCGGCTATCTGCAGTCGGCGGTGCGCATCGTAGAGGAGTTCCTGCAGAAGGGCGACCTCGTAGTGTACACCGAGGGACGCGCTCAGAAACGTCAAGAGTACAAGGCAGGTGGAGGAGGTAGACTGCTGAAGGGCAAGGTCTACGTGCTCATCAACGAGTATTCGGCATCGGCTGCCGAAATCGTTACGGGTGCCATCCAGGACCAGGATCGTGGCACTGTGGTAGGTCGTCGCTCGTTCGGAAAGGGACTTGTGCAGCGTCCTATCGAGTTCGACGATGGTTCAATGATACGCCTCACCATCGCCCACTACTATACGCCATCCGGCCGCTGCATACAGAAGCCGTATGCGAAGGGCGAGAAGGAGGACTATGCGCAAGATATAGAGAAACGTTTCAAGCATGGCGAGCTCTACTCGGCTGACTCAATCCACTTCAACGACTCGCTGCGCTGCTACACTCTGCGCAAGCACCGCACCGTATATGGAGGTGGAGGCATCATGCCCGACGTGTTCGTGCCGCTCGACACCACTCAATATACAGCGTTCCACCGTCAGCTTGTTGCACGTTCACTTGTCATCAACGCCACCCTGCGCTATGTTGAGAACCATCGCGAGGAGCTGAAGGCGGAGTACACGAAGTTCGACGACTATATGAAGCACTTTGAAGTGCCGCAAGCCATGGTCGACAGTCTGTTTGCTGAGGCTGAACGCCAGAAGGTGAAACCGCGCGACGACGAAGAGCGCCGCAACACGCAGCCTATGCTTCGCGTACAATTGAAGGCACTCATCGCTCGCGACATCTGGGACATGAACGAGTACTTCCGACTGATGAACGAGCACAATCACACCGTAAGCAAAGCCGTTGAGCTGATTAGTGGCAAATAAATGCGGTTGAAACAAAAGCAGAAAAACGCGGTTGGTATAAAAGCAACTAAAAGTTGTCATTATTTCCTTGCAAGTGTTGACAGACATTAAATATTAAGGCAAATGGAAAACTTTTTTAATATAAAAGTTTTCGCATTTGCCTTTTTTGTATATCTTTGTGCCGAATGATACGGCTTTTTTGCTTGTTATTCATGTTTTTGTAGCACACAATATATAATCATAAGTATATGAAACATTTTATGTTCAAATCGTGCATTGTGACAATGCTTTGCGTTTTCTGTAGTCTTTCTGCAAGTGCCGAAGGAAAGTTCGTCTTGTTCAAGTATGGCAATTTCGATACTTGGGTGACGCGCCAAATACACGAGTCGTCAGTAATCGGTGGTAGCAAGAAAACCCTTTACGAGATAGGCCCCAACAGAGTCCTCACGGGCAACAACCCATACGTAAACCTCGGCGGATCGCCTTGGGGCACGAGCAACGTGATGGCTAAGGTGTCGGGCATCACAAAGACCAACAACTCGGTGTATCGCGACAACCGCGGTTCGGGACATTGCGTCAAAATGACCACCCATATCGAGACCTGCAAGGTGCTTGGTCTTATTAATATTAAGGTGCTCGCCGCTGGCAGCATCTTCCTCGGCGACATGAAGGAGCCTATCACCGGCACAAAGGAAGGTCCGAAGGCACTCAACTTCGGTATCCCGTTCACCCTGCGTCCGAAGGCTCTGCGCTTCGACTATCGTGTGCAGGTGCCAGGCAACGCCAAGCGCATCCGTCAGACCGGCTTCTCGGCAGTGACCACTGTTCCGGGCAAGGACTACTGTGTGGCTCTGCTGCTCCTCCAGAAACGCCATGAGGATGCTAAGGGAAACATCACGGCGCAGCGCGTGGGCACGGTGGTAGTGAAGTACGGCAAGTCGACCAACGGATGGGTTGAGGATGCCACGTATGAGATTCACTACGGCAATATCACCGGCAAACCGTTCTACGACGCGTCGATGATGGGACTGCGTTCTACCGACTACGCACGCAACTCTAAGGGAAAGAGCGTGCTGGTGAAGGAGACCAGCTGGGCTGCTGCCGATGCCACTCCGACACACATCATATTGCAGTTCTCGTCGAGCCACGGCGGAGCCTATGTCGGCACTGTGGGCAACACCTTCTGGGTAGACAACGTAGGACTGGTGTATTAAAATGTTGAGATGTTGAGGTGTTGAGATGGTGAGGTATCTAAGCCTTCTTAGGCCTTTTAAGCCAAGAATACTATTTAATTATTAATAAAAAATATAAGGTTATGCGCCCCTTGAAAGCGATATTATTTCTGTTCTTAATAGCTCTGCAGCCCGTTTGGGCTACAGAGCCGTTCGGTTTTGATACCACTTTTGTAGCGAGTGCAGCAACCAGTGAGGTTGCTGCTGTTGCTGACACCATTGCTGCAAGACCGGCAAAGAAGAAAGACATCTTCAGTCGTTTCCTTGCCTACTTCAACGATGCCAACAAGGAGAAGAAGAACAAGCGTTTCGACTTCAGTGTCATCGGCGGACCGCACTACAGCTCCGACACCAAGTTCGGCATCGGACTCGTGGCTGCAGGTCTCTACCGCTCCGACCCTACCGACTCGCTGTCGGCTCCGAGCAACGTGTCGCTCTTCGGCGACGTGTCTACCGTAGGCTTCTACATGCTCGGTGTGCGCGGCACGCATAAGTTCCCACGCGACACCCACCGCCTCAACTACACCGTCTACTTCTATTCCTTCCCTTGCTACATCTGGGGATGGGGCTACGACATGGGCAATGTGGATGGCAACAAGAGTAAGATGAAGCGTTGGCAGGCGCAGTTCAAAGCCGACTGGCTCATACGCACCGCCGACAACCTCTTCATCGGTCCTACCGTCGACTTCGACTATGTGCGCGGCACTAAGTTCGACCGTGTCGACTTGCTTGGTGGCGAACGCACAGAGACGCTGAACTTCGGTGCCGGTATGACCGCCATATACGACACGCGCGACAACCTCACTGCGCCGAAGCGAGGCATGTACATACAGTTCATGCAGCTCATGCGCCCGAAGTTCATCGGCAACAAATACAACTCCTACACCACCGACTTCCGTATCGACGGCTACACGCATCTGTGGAAGGGTGCCACGCTTGCTGCCGACTTCCGTACGCAGTTCAACTTCGGCGATGTGGAGTGGTCGATGCTCGCGCAGCTCGGCGATAGCTACTCGATGCGCGGCTACTACCAGGGACGCTATCGCGATAACCATAAGATAGAGACGCAGGTGGAGTTGCGTCAGCATGTATGGAAGCGCAACGGCGTTGTGCTCTGGGCTGGTGCCGGAACCATCTTCCCGAAGTTCAGCAAGATACAGCTGAAGCACATACTGCCGAACATGGGCGTGGGCTACCGCTGGGAGTTCAAGAAGAATGTCAACGTGCGACTCGACTACGGCTTCGGTAAGTCGGGACAGCACAGCTTCATATTCAATATCAACGAAGCGTTCTAATATTTAGTTGAGAATTGAGAATTGAGAGTTGAGAGTTATGATATGTACTACAGCTTGCGCCTTCTTGAGATTCTCAAGGTAATCATAACTCTCAACTCTCAATTCTCAACCGAGATAACTCTCAACTCTCAACTAAGAGAACTCTTTATTTAAAGTATATTCTTATGAAAAAGATATTAGGTCTTTTGACCTCTCCCCGTTTCCTCTTCTTCTACATAGTGCTCACGCTCGCCATTCCGAACGTAGCACTCTGCTTCACCGAGCACATGCCCATGCTGGCTTGCATAGCCAACATCGTGCTGCCCGTGTCGCTCTATGCGCTGCTGATGACGCTGTCCGCGAAGACGGGTCGCCAGGTGTGGTGTATGTTCCTTATCATCTTCTTCGCAGCCTTCCAGATAGTGCTGCTCTACCTCTTCGGTCGCGGCGTGATAGCCGTCGACATGTTCCTCAACCTCGTCACCACCAACCCCGGAGAGGCGATGGAGCTGCTCAACAACCTTGTGCCCGCCGTGGCTACTGTGTTCATCCTCTACCTGCCGCTGCTCGTGCTCGCCGCTATGTCGTGGGCACGCCACCGCACCGAGGACAAGGCGTTCCTCAAGCGCGTGCGCCGCTACTCCTGCTATGGCATGGCTGTGGGCGCAGTGTTCATAGCACTTAGCTATGTGGCTTATCCGAAGGACAGCGACTTCGACTATCGTGCCGAGGACCACGTTTACCCAGCCAACATCTTCTACAACCTCTACCTCGCCTGCCACGAGAGCAGCCGCATAGCCGACTATCGCAACGATGTAGCCGACTTTCGTTTCAATGCGCGTTCGGCTCACGCTGCCGACTCTGCCGAGGTGTATGTGCTCGTGATAGGCGAGACGGCACGCGCCGACAACTTTCAGCTCTACGGCTACGAGCGCGAGACCAATCCGCTGCTCTCCAAGACCGACGGACTCAGTGTGTTCCGCCACGTGCTCTCGCAGTCGAACACCACGCACAAGAGTGTGCCGATGCTCCTCGCCGCCGCTTCAGCCGAGGACCACGCGCGTCTGTACCGCGAGAAAAGTCTCATTACGGCGTTCCGCGAGGCAGGCTTCCACACCTCGTTCATCTCAAACCAGCAGCCCAACCACTCGTTCATCGACTTCTTCGGTGATGAGGCAGACGACTTCGTCTTCATCCGTTCGGCTGTGAGCGTTGTCACGGGCGACGTCACGGCGCAGACCAGCGACGAGCGGCTGCTGCCTTACGTGCAGAACATCCTCGCCAAGAAGCGCAAGAAGGAGCTGATAGTGCTCCACACCTACGGCTCGCACTTCAACTACCGCGACCGCTATCCGCGCCATCGCGCCCGGTTCCTGCCCGACACGCCCACCGAGGCAGAGGCAAAGAACCGCCCCTCGCTCATCAACGCTTACGACAACACCATACTGCAGACCGACTTCGTGCTGCACAGCATCATCACGATGCTCGGCAAGAGTGGGGCGCAGGCGGCAATGCTCTACACCTCCGACCACGGCGAGAACATCTTCGACGACTATCGCAAGCGTTTCCTCCACGCCTCGCCCACGCCCTCATGCCACGGCATACACGTGCCGCTCATCGTCTGGACCTCCGTGTCGTATCGCGCCGAGTATCCTGAGGTGGTGTCGGCGCTCAACGCCAACCGCGAGAAGGATGTGCAGTCGAGCGTATCGGTATTCCCGACGATGCTCTCCATCGCCGGCATCAGTGCGCAGTGCGTCGCCGACGTAATGCCACAGTCGCTTGCCAACCCTGCGTTCCGCAGCAGCAAACGCCACTATCTCAACGACCATAACCGCTCCGTAACCTTGCAACAGGCAGGCTTCGCCGATATCGACTTCGAGCAGCTCAAGCACTGGGGCATAGCTCAGCATTAGTACAGCTGAAGCATAGGAAACGCAGTGTTATAGTTATACTTCTGCGGTCTGCGCCGACCGATGCGGATGTCTGCGCCGACCGATGCGGATGTCTGCGTCGACCGATGCGGATGTCTGCGTCGACCGATGCGCACCCTTAGGGGGTGCACTTGTCTCCGCTCGGCTTTGCCGCTTGCCAGAGCAAGAAGTGCACCAACCACTTAATCAGTGCACCAACCACTTACTCAGTGCATCAACCAATCAATCAGTGTACCAACCAACCAATCAATCAGTGCACTTGTCCATCTGTTTTTTTATTGCTGTAGCAGTCTTCTTTCTGATTGATACACTCTCTCCCTTCTAAAAAATAATCAGTAAAATTGCTGCTGCAATGTCACCTTTCGCCTCTGTGACTTGTTATATAAATGAACCGCTTCAGCAAGAAGCGATAGAATAGAACAACAAGTATAACAATTAAAGACGAAAAAAGATTATGTTTTGGTTAGTACAACTTTTAGTTCCGATAGGAGTGGCAGTAGTGCTCCCTATCGCCGTTGTAGCAATCGTGTTCAAGAGTGCTTTGGCATCCGAGCGCAACCGCAAGGAGATAATCCTCGCCGCATTGGAGAAGAACCCCAACCTCAACGTCGAAGACCTCGTGAAGCAGATGAAGAAGTCGGAGAAGCTCATCAAGGAGAAGCTGCTCGCCAGACTCGAGCACGGTTGTCTCTGCTGCCTTATGGGCGTAGCCTTCGTGCTGCTCTATTTCTTCCTCAGTGTGCAGAACGAAATTCTCATCATTGCCGGCGCGGCACTGATAGCCGTCGGCATCGCCTTCCTCATAAGCTACTTCGTGGGTCGCCGTATACTCGTGAAGGAGATGCGGGCAGAGGAGCAGAACATGAACAAAGAGTAAAAACAGCGTATGACGAGAGAACAATTCATAGCACTGGTGAAGAGCGAGCAGGAGGCATTGCGAGGCTTTCTGCTCGCCCTCTGCTGCGGTAAGCGCGACGATGCCGACGACATAGCGCAGGAGACGCTCGTCAAGGCTTATCTCTCGTCGGCTGGCTATAGGGACGAGGGCAAGTTCCGCGCGTGGCTGTTCACGATAGCGCGCAACACCTTCCTCAACCACAAGGCGAGCACGCGCACGCTCGACGACCTCAAAGCACTGAGTGCTATGCCCTCAGCTGCCACAGCCGACTCCGCCTTCCGCCATCAGGAACTGTACATGGCACTCGCCACACTCTCGCCCAAGGAACGCTCGGCGGTGGTGATGTTCTACATGAGCGGCTACTCGATAAAGGAGATTGCTGGCATCACCAGTAGTTCGGAAGACGCCGTGAAGAAACAACTCTCGCGCGGCAGAGACAACCTTAAAACAATATTGAACGTATGATGAAAGATAAAGCACTTGAGGAACTCTTCCTCGCAGCCCGACCCACCTTCGACGACGGCGACGCATTCATCCGGAAACTCGAGAAGCGCCTCGACGCAGTAGAGTATCTGAAGCAGCACGAAGAAGCCTGCATCAGACGCTACCGCTACGCCATGCTTGCCACCTTCGTGTTAGGACTCGTCTTGGGCGGAGGCGCGATAGCCATGATGCTCAATGCGCCTGCCGACCAGCCACTCTTCACGTTCGGTGCAGAGAGCGGTCTGCTGCTTCTGCTCGGACAGTATTCGCGCTTCGCTGCGGTCATACTCTTGTCGGGCCTTGTATGCCTCACGATTGTAAGTGTTGTGAACATTGTTGTAGATTTGTTGAATATGCGCGATGTCAACAAGACTTATTTTGTTAAATAACCCTTTTATGCTTGTCTGTGTACATATTTATATATATATTTGCAAAATAAATCCGCTTTAATCGACAAAGACATAACAACTTACATCAAATTCTATATTATGAACAGAAGAAACAGACGCTCTGTTGCCTCTGTGATAGCTGCTGTAGCTTTAGCTATGGCAGCCTGTCCGGTATCGGCACAGACCAAAGCACAGACTGCGAAGTCGGGTGCTAATTTCCTCAGTCCGCTGAAGGCAGCAGCACGTGCAGCCAGCCGCAACCTCTGGGGCTATGTGAATAACGCTACGCAGTACCCTACTGCCAGCAAGCAGATTGGTTACATGGAGTTCGACGCAGCTACAGCGGGCAACTTCCGCGACCTCAAGACGGAAGATTTGGACAGTAGAATGTCGCCAAACGGCGGATGGTCGTACTACGATGGTAAGTACCACGCAGTACACTTCACAAGAAACCAGGCATCAAGCTCGCTTGTTGTTACCTACTATCAGTTCAATACCGAAAACAAATGGCATCAGGAGATTGCACCGGAGTTGGTTTCAAAGCTTGAACTAATCGCTACAACTACCGCTACAAGCCAGCTCACCGGCAAGGTATATGGTCAGTTCTATACCAACGACCTTTCGTCATTCGAGTTCGGTATCATCGACTACGACAAGATGCAGCGCACTACAATCGCTCCGTCAAAACACAAGTTCGTGGCAATGGGTGTAAGCTCTGAGGAGCGCGTCTACGCTGTGGCTACCGACGGTGTGCTCTACGAACTGAACACCATCACCGGCGAAGAGACCGAAATCGGTCCGACCGGTGTGTACGTAGCACCGTCGTCAGAAAAGAGCTACACACAGAGCGGCGGCATCGACCAGGACGACGACACCTTCTACTGGGCTGCATACGATGCCGACAAGAAGGCTGCGCTCTACTCGGTAGATCTCAAGACAGGTAAGGCTACACTCATCGCCAACTTCCAATACAACGCACAGATACTCGGTTTGGCTATACCTGAGGCAACGCCCGACGCAGCAGCACCTGGCACACCGACAGGCTTCTCAGTGAAGTTCGAGAACGGATTGACAAAGGGATGGGTGTCGCTCTCTGCTCCGTCGAAGACATACGGCGGACAGACACTCAGCGGCGACGTTAAATACTCGGTACGCTCAGGCAAGACAGAGGTGCTCACCGGCACAATGCCTGCCAACTCGTCAACAACCAAGGAAATCACCGCTCCTGAAGGACTGAACAACTTCACCGTTACATTCTCCAATGCAGCAGGCAAGAGCAAGGCTGCCAAGACAACAGCATACGTAGGCTACGACGAGCCAAACCAGGTGTCGTTCGCACGTCTGAAGATTGACACCAACGGCAAGGCAACCGTCACATGGGGTAAGCCTTCGGGCTCCGTACACAACGGCTACCTCGGCGACCTGCGCTACGACATCGTGCGCTATCCCGACGCTAAGACCGTAGGCACTAACATCAGCGGTCTGTCGTTCTCGGAAACTATCAAGGACAAGCACCTGCGCAACTACTACTACGGCATCATACCCGTCAACGGTGCGAAGCGAGGTGCAGAGCGTCGCACTGGTGCTGTGGCTTACGGCGACAACATCGTGCCGCCTTATTATGAGGACTTCTCTTTAGAGGAGTCATTGGATCTCTTTAACATTATCGACGAAAACGGCGATGATAACACATGGAAGTGGCATGAGAATAAGCATAGCGCATACTACCCTGCTTCATCCAGCAAGGCAGCTGACGACTGGCTCATCACTCCTGCCATACAGCTCGAGGCTAACCACTCTTATAAGGTGGCGTTCACCGCACGCAGCTCAAGTGCTTACTTCCCCGAGAAGATAGAGGCAAAGTGGGGCAATAAGGATAAGGTAGAGAACCTTACAAATAAATTCCTTGCAGAAACAAAGCTGCCAGCTACGAGCACTACATACGATGGCACGGTTAACACAACTGTTGCTCAAACCTTCTACTTCGGTATTCACGCTATCAGCGATAAGGCGATGGACTATATCTATGTGGAGAACTTCTCTATCGTAGACAATGGTCACCTCAATGCTCCTGCTGCAGTGGAGAACGTAAAAATCACTCCCGACCCGACAACCGCACTGAAGGCTAACATCAGCTTCCGCCTGCCGACAAAGACCGTTGCAGGCAAGACACTTGCTGCTGTCACAAAGGTTGTAGTAACTCGCGACGGCGTGACCGTTAAGGAGTTCGGCTCAAGCAAGTCGGGCGCAACACTCTCTTGCGATGACAACTCACCAGTAGCTGGTTTCAACAACTACACCATCACTGCTTACACCGCCGACGGTGCAGGCACTCCGACTGCTGTGGCTGCTTACGTAGGTCTCGACAAACCAGCTCCGCTTACAAACGTGAAGGCTGCTGACGTGAAGACTGGCGTTAAGCTGACATGGGACAAGGCTTCTACACAAGGCGCAAATGGTGGTGCTGTGCTCACCAACGACGTAACATACAACGCTTACCGCGTGCGCATCTCTGACGGCGTAACAAGCCAGCAGCTCCTCGGTACAGTGGCAGAGAACACATTCACCGAGAAGTTCAATACAGCAGAAGGCGCGCAGGCTGTACGCCTCTACTCCGTAGGTGCTAAGAATAGCAAGGGCGAGAGCGAGCGCGTAATGTCATCGCCAGTTGTAACTGGCAAGCCTTACGCTCTGCCGTTCCGTTCTAACTTCGTGACTGGTGAGAATGCACACCTCTGGTGGTCGCTCACACTCGACGAGGAGGGTGGTGTCGGCTTCCTGCATAACACCCAGACCTCAAGCGACGGCGATAACAACTGTCGCGTGTTCACATCGTTCAGCAAGGGTGGCACAGCCGACCTTAGCTCTGGTAAGATAGCTCTCGCTGGTGCAAGCAACCCGGCTGTGATATTCAGCCACAACGCTACAAGCGGAAAGAACTGCAGCATCGAAGTGTACGCACAGACTCCTGACGGCACACGCAAGCTCATCGGCACTGTCGACTATTCAAAGCTTAGCGGTAAGGCAGAGGATTGGCACCGCTCACTGTTCAAGATTCCGGCAGAGTTGGCAAAGGCAGACTACGTTATCCTCACCTTCGTAGGCAAGGCTGACACATACGGCGTAGTGCGTATCGACGACGTAAACGTACACAATACCTACGACAACGACCTCGCTGTAAGCATCTCGGCTTCTGCCAAGATGAAGCGTGGAGCTTGGAGTAAGGCTACCGTTACCGTGACAAACAACGGCGAGAAGGCTGCTTCTAACTACCGCGTGCAGCTCAGAAGTGGTAACGACATCATGTTCGAGCAGACCGTAGCAGAGGCTATCCAGCCACTCGCAAGCAAGTCGTTCGTTGTGAATGTAAAGAACAACGCTACCAACACATCGAAGACATTCAAGTTGTATGCCGACGTAGAGTATGATGCCGACCAGTATAAGGCTGACAACAGCACTGCATTTGTAGGAGAACTGATTGAGTCGGGCATCCCGATGCCAGAGAATTTCTCGGCTACAAAGGACGAGGCTACAAGCAAGCTCACCATGAACTGGAGCGTACCGACATCGGCAAGCATTCAGACTCGAGAGACATTCGAGAACTACGACAACTGGACTATCAACCAGTTCGGCGACTGGACTACTTACTCTTCTATCAAGAGTGGTGAGACCGGTGGTCTGTGGGGCTCGCAGGGTATGCCTTTCCCGCATGAGAACGAGCTGTACAACTACATCGTGCTCAATCCGGATGCTATCCAGGATGGTATCACTTCGCAGAATCTCACTCTCAAGCCTCACAGCGGCGAGAAGTGTCTGATGACTATGTTCGCTCGCGAGATTGTCAACAAGAAGTTCGTTTACTACGACGCCGACAACTGGCTCATCTCACCGATGCTCTCTGGCGAGGCGCAGACTGTGCTCTTCTGGGCTAACAACGGTCAGCCCGACCCGTCGAACGTTCGCTATCCGCAGACCATCGAGGTTTACTACTCGGACAAGACCAACGACCATAACGACTTCAAGAAGCTCAAGACCTTCACACACAGCAGCGGCAAGTGGGATTCTTACACAGTAGACCTGCCGGAGGGCGCAAGCTACTTCGCTATACGTTGCGCTACACCTGAAGCTAACGCTTACATGCTCCTGCTCGACGATATCGTCTACAAGGCTGGCTTCGGCAAGCTCGAGGGCTTCCGCGTATATCGCAACGACAAGATGATTAAGGAGCTTCCGGCTACCGCAACATCTTACGACATCAACTTCGACCCGAAGGCAGAGCCTACACGCTACAGCGTATCGGCTGTGTTCACTGGTGGCGAGTCGGCTGCTGCTACATCTGACGAGTGTCAGACAGCTATCCACGGCATTACGATCGACGCTCAGCATCCTGCTGATGTCTACACCATCGACGGCAAGCTCGTGATGAAGAACGCTACATCGCTCAGCTCGCTGAAGCGCGGTGTGTATGTTGTGAACGGCGTTAAGATTGTGAAGTAACAAGGTCGGAAAGTAAACCGTTTTCGTAAAGAAAACTGGAAGATAACCAGAAAAGGCTGGAAGATAGGCTGGGAGATATCACACTCCCAAGGCTCATCTTCCAGCCTTTATCGTTCTTATAATCTGTGGGTTACGGCAAAACTGGCAGATATGGAGGATTTTTTCGCATATAGACTTATTATAGAGGTTATTCAGGGGGTGCACTTGTCTCCGCTCGGCTTTGCCGCTTGCCAGAGCAAGAAGTGCACCAACAATGCAATAAGTCCAGTGACATAACATTGGTGCACTTGAGACAAGTGCACCCCCTTGGTGTTATCGGACATCCCTAATACAAAAAATCGCCTCGCTTGGAGATAATCTCCAAGCGAGGCGATTTTATTTGTTGTATTATTGAAGTCTTTAAAATACAGCAGCAATACGGCGAATATTTTTCAATTTTTCGTGCAGTGAATTATCTTCCATTGCCGTGTGCATATTGTATTTCATCTGCATCTTTAGGAGAGAATCAGCAGGGATGTCTAAAGCCGCTTCGAACATCAATGCTGTAGTTGTGGTGATTGGGCGACGAGCATTAAGTATTTCGTTCAGTACGCTGTAGCCCATTTCTAAGCTATCTGCAAACTTACGTTGTGATATGCCTCTCTCCTCCAATTCGTCTTTTACTACTTCACCAGGGTGAGTAGGGTAAAAACCATAACCTAAATCTGACATAATTATATTTACTTATAATGGTTTGACAACTCTAAAATATAGATTTCTCAGCTGCGTCGATACTCCGACGGCGACATGCCGGTGTGTTCCTTGAAGTATTTGCCGAGGAACGACTGGTTGGAGAAGTTGAGCTCTTGCGCAATCTCCTTGATGCTCTTCTGCGTGTTGCGCAGCAGCATACGCAGTTCGATGGTGACGTAAGAGTCGATCCACTCGTTGGGCGTGCGCTTCGATACGGCTTTGATTGTCTCGGAGAGATACTTTGGCGATATGCAGAGCTGCTCAGAGTACCAACCCACGCGGCGCTCCGAGCGGAAGTGCTTCTCGACGAGTTTTATGAACTGCGTGAATATCTCCTCGGCACGTGTGTTGCAACTATCGTTCTGCGCCTGCACGCTGTAGATGACGTTCGACAACTCGTATGCCATGGCGAGGAACATCGCCTGCACCATCTCGCGGCGGAAACGGTTCTCGGGCTCGTCTATCTTTGTCTTCATGCGGAAGAATGTCTCGTGTATGAAGTCGGCGCGTTCCTTCGGAAGGCGGAATACGGGGTGGTTGCGTGCGAAGAGGAAGAGCGACGACAGCTCGTGAACGCTCTTTATCGTCTCGTTGAAGAACTTGTAGTCGACGAGTATGCCTATGCCGCGACAGTCGGGCGAGAGCGTGCAGTTGTAGACCGACCTGCCTTGGTTGATGATGATGAGGTCGCCGGGCTCAACGTTGTGCTTCACCGAGTCGACGTAGTAGCTCACGGTGCCACGCAAGCACATAGCAAGCAGCAGACACTGCATACGGCGTGGCTCGCGCGGAATGGGTATCTTCGCCATTTCGTCGAGTAGGAGTATGTCGTTGCCAATGTGGCTACCGTCGCAGAAGCGTACTGACTGGCTGACGGTGATATCTCTGAAATCGGGCATGATGGTGTGGTGTTGAGATGTTGAGGTGGTGTGGTGTTGAGATGGTGTGGTGTTGAGGTGGTGAGATATGTGGTGCTATTGTTGAGGCTTCTGCAGTCGCAGGTTGAGCTGGAACATGGAAGCACCGAATATCATCAGCGAGAAGACGATGGCGAGTGCCACGCGCTTCATGTCGCCACCGAAGAAGTCGGCGAATTGCATGTCTGCCGACTGTGGCATGAGACGGTAGAGCAGCACGGCTGTTGAATTGTTCACCCAGTGGTAGACAACGCCGGGCACGATGCTGCCCGTGCGCACGTACATCCAGCCGAGCAGCAGTCCGCAGAGGAACGCTCCGATGCCTTGCGCCATGTTGCCGTGAACGGTGGCGAAGAGTGCTGCCGAGAGAACTATGGCTACCCACTGGCGGTGTTTGCCCGTTATGTCGCAGAGTACGCGCAGTATGGCTCCGCGGAACACGTATTCCTCGGCGATGGGTGCTATGATGCCAATGGTGATGAAGCCGAGCTTATGCTGCATGATGCCCTTGAACATCTCGTTGTATGTGTCGGGCAGCGTTACACCGAGCAGTTCGGTGAGGTATGCCAGTGGAGCTATGGTGCCTATGGTGAGGCATACCACCCAGAACATCGTGAACCACGGGCGTGTGTTGATGTATGCGCCCGAGCAGGGTGTCCAGCGCAGCTTGTAGAACAGTGCGATGGTGATAATGCTGCTTGCGAGTGTTGTGATGGTTGTGGTGCTTGCCGTCATGCCACTCGATTGGCTTATGAGCATTGCTGCAGCTACAGTTATCGCTTGTATCGTAAGGAAGGCGAAGAGGTACAACGCCACGTTCAGTAATTCTCGCTTTTTCATATTTTGATGTTGAGATGTTGAGATATGATGTTGAGATGTTGTTATGTTGAGGTGTTGAGGTATGATGTTGAGATGTTGAGATGTTGTTATGGTGAGGTGGTGAGGTGGTGATGTGTTGACAATAGTACAAATCTCAACACCTCAACATAACAACATCTCAACATAATACCTTCTCAACCTCTTTCTTATCAGTCTCGAGCTGCTTCTGCAGTGCTTCAACGCTCTCGAAGCGTTGCTCGTCGCGCAGTTTCCTGCCGAACTCCACTCGCACTTTCCGTCCGTATATGTCGCCCTCGAAGCCGATGATGTGCGCCTCGATGGTGGTCTGCTGCCGTTGGAACGTAGGGTTTGTGCCGATGTTGAGCATCGCTGGCATCCACTCGCCGCCCTCTACGCTCACCCTTGTGGCATAGACACCGTTTCCGGGCACGAGTTTCTCTGCGCTTTCGGGCACGATGTTCGCCGTGGGGAAACCTATGCGGCGGCCCTCCTGAAAGCCGTGCGCCACGCTGCCCGTGATAGAGTAGGGGTGGCCCAAGCAGTTGTTCGCCTCCAGGATGTTGCCCTCAGCAAGCAGACGCCGTATGAGCGACGACGACACACGCAGCCCGTCGATGTCTATCGGCGTGTTCTGCCTGACCTCCATGCCCATCTCCTCGCCATAGCGCACATAGTCGGCGAAGCCCTCGGCGCGGTTGTGTCCGAAGCGGTTGTCGTAGCCCGTGAGCAGCATCGCCACACCGTACTTCTCGTGCAGCACCTGGCGCATGAACTCGTATGCCGAGAGTTGCGCCATCTGCGTGTCGAAGTGGAGCACCTCTATGCGGTCGGCAGCGGTGGCGTGGAGCAGTTGCAGCTTCTCGTCTGTGGTGGTGATGAGCTGTGGCACGTAGTCGGCATGTACCACCTGACGCGGATGGCGGTCGAACGTGATGACGAGCGACTGCCTTCCTTGTGCGTGTGCCATGGTCGTAAGGCTGTCAATCATAAACTGATGACCGCGATGTACACCGTCGAAGAACCCGATTGTTGCGCAATATTCGTTTCTCATATATGCAAAGATACTGATTTTAAGGCGAATGGCAAAGGAATAGTGCCTTTTTATGTCGGCGCGAGCCTCTCCGGCGTTCGCCTACGCCTACCAGCGGTTGAACAGTTCGAGACTGAAGCGCACGGCTATATCCGTGAATTTCCACTTCTTCTGCGACGCAAAGACACCTATCGACAGTGCGCGTGTCTGCACACCGTAGCCCCATTCTAAGTAGGGCGTGAGGTGACTCACGGAGAGCGCACTGACGTACACGCGTTCCTTCTCCAACAGACGTCCTATGTAGGGTAGCCAGTAGAGTGCGAGCTGCGGTGTCTCATACGTCACGTTGCTACGCACGTAGTATTGTGAGGCGTTGTACCAGTTGGAGTTGAGCAGCTCGAATGAGCCCGACCAGTTGTCGTTCCATCCGTTTGGTATGTTGTTCTCGCGGAAGTTGCTATAGTCGAGGAAGTATCTGCCCGTGCTGCGATGTGTGTAGAAGCCCGTGCCCAGGCGCATCTGCAGCGAGTTGAGAGCCGACAGACGGTGGATGTACTGTGCGTCGAACTCCATGCGCTCGTAGTCGATGTTTGCCCCCATGAAGCCGTTTATGCTGCGCTCGTAGTTGGCGGTGAGTATCGGACCCGCATAGCCTATCGGTCGGTACGTCAGTTCCACCATCGGTGCCACGGAGATGTATGTCGTCGGCATACCCACCTCTTCAAATCCCGTGTCCTGGATAGCAGTGCGGCGGTGCCCCATCACTCCCACCTCCAAGCCCCAACGCGGCGTAGGGTCGTAGTGCACGTATGCCTTCAAGCTATGGTCGCGGAAGTAAGTCAGGTTCAGACTGTCCCAGTTCATGGCGTTGTCGTGCTTGTCCTTGATGGCGTCGAGCACCGACGAGTTGCGTATGCGTCTGCCGCTTGCCCACTCCGTCTGCACGTATCCGTTGTGGCGGTTGCTGAAGTAGTATGTGATCGGAATGTTGAAGTAGAACTGCTTCTGCTTGAAGGCATAACCAGCCTTTATGCGTGCCTGCATCTTCTGGTTGGCAGTGAAGCTGTACTGCGCCTGCACGTCGAGCAGGTACGTCAGACCGCGTCGGTTGCTGTAGCTGAACTGCAGAGGGTTCAGTATCGGACCGATGTTGAATGTTCCGCGCTTGTCCCTACCGATGTCGCCCCCGATGCGTCCCATCAGCGTCTCGCCGACGTTCGTAAGCAACTGTCTGTTGAATATGCTCCCATGCGTTTTGCTCGTTGAGTCGTTAAGAATATTGTCGTTGTAGCTCTGTTGGCAGAGATAAACCTCGTGCTCGGTGAGCGGAATGGGGCGCACGCGAGCGAGTAGGGTGGTGTCGTCACGCTCTGCGAGCGAGTCAATACCGCAGTCGGGCAACCCGTAAATCGTAGTGTATTCAGCCGTGATGTCGTTGCCGAGGAACAGAAAACGCGCATTCAGCGTACACTCCTTGGGCAGCAGCGTGCGTCCCTTCTCCTCGTCCATGGTCGTGGAGAGGTGAAAGCGCACCATGTCGTACTCGCCGTCGAGCGCAAACTCAATGATGCGTCCCGTCAGTTCGTCCACTTGTGCCCAACCGCTCACCAACTGCGTGCTGCTCTGACGTGGGGTGAAGTTCACGAGTGCCGTGCCCTGCGTGAAGCTCTGCGCCTTGTAGCGATAGTAGCGGCGGTTGCGTTGGAAGAAGGGCGAGATGATACGCCCGTCGATAAGCATTTCTTCGCTGATGAGCGGTGTGAGGTAGTTGAGCACGGTAGGCATAGGCTGCGACTTGCGCGTCGTCGTCGAACTCTCAAGCAGTCGGGTGGCTAAAACCGTTCCCTCCGCATCAATCCTCATATGGTTGTATGTCTCTCCGAACACCTCGCGCCTGCTCGCGTTTGCAATGGCAAACATCGACGGCACAGTGAGCAGTACGGCGTTGCGACGGTTCGTGCGGATGGCGTACTTTGTGTAGGCATAGCCCTCCTTCGGGCTATGTTCTGTCGTGTCCACCGAGGCAGCATAACTGAACACGCGCTTCATAGTCTGAAGCGTGTAACTGCGATTGTCTGCTCTAACGCCACTTACGACAAACACAAATAGTATGGTTAATATGAATATTCTGCCTCTCACCCTTTCTGTTATGCTACATATCTTGATGAATTTCCTTTGTTTTCAGCATCCGCATCGACCGTCGCGAGCATCTGCACCGACCGTTACAAGCATCCGCGTCGACCGTTACGAACCATCAGCATACGCTTGCAAAAGTAGTTAAAATAATGGCAAACACCCCATCAACCCACCCGATACTCCCTAAAACATAACGTTTATTAATGATTTTTCAGCCCTTTCTCGCCTCATCCGCCTTGTTTTTTATATCAAACTTTCTGTTTTTTGTAGCAATATCCTTGTATTTTCGGTTCTTTCTTATTGTTTTATGCAGAAAAAGTTCCAAATATTTGGCGTTTTTCCCGAAAAACACTACCTTTGCAGTCGCAAACTTATCCTAATACATAGGTTAAGTCGGACTTGTAGCTCAGTTGGTTAGAGCAACAGACTCATAATCTGGAGGTCCCTGGTTCAAGCCCAGGCTGGTCCACGCTTCTATTACAGCGACTTACGCTTCGGTGTAGGCCGCTGTTTTTTGTTTCTGCGTAAACAATGCGTAAACAAATTGTTTGAGTTAGCCGTGTTTCGCTGTGATATTCTCTGAAACTCCCCATCATTCCATAAGATGTTATAAGAAGAGTGGATTTTGTTTGGGTTTTAATGAGTAATTCCAAAGAATACTTTTGTAAAATAATCAAAAATATACATGCCAGATGC
>ERZ1026878.659-NODE-659-length-25197-cov-5.615583_pt1 | contig 25197 bp, 19 predicted proteins | sample MGYA00380169_ERZ1026878 | MGnify/ENA primary metagenome ERZ1026878 (study PRJEB33269, sample SAMEA4719805) | human gut metagenome | biome: human-associated habitat; feature: organic feature; material: feces | place: Cameroon | collected 2013-10 ...
AAGATTATATACTGTATAGAAAAATAACTCGTATAATAATACAGTTGGCGAGTGAACTCCAAATATCGACTAAACGTGCTATGCTGATATTCTACAATTCTACAGTAGGACAGCAGATTCACGATCCCAAGTATGGGTATCAGATAATGTCGGATACATATATTGTGGAAGATATTAAGGCGGAATTAGGACAAAGGTTTGTTTGATTATGCGTGTTTTATATATAACACATGTGGGCGCTATGGATGGAGCCAACAGGAGTATGCTTCAGCTGATAGAGGAATTGCGTGCCAACCACAATGTTATTCCCATTGTGGTTTGTCCACGTGAAGCCACTCGCAACGGTCAGTCCATTGCATCGGAATGCAAGGCAAGGGGCATAGAATGCTATGTGGTTCCGCTGGTTAAGTTTAAGCTGGCTGTTGGCAAATCCTTCATAGAGAAATTAAAAATCTTTTTGTCTTTTATTATACGAAATGTTTGCCTGATATTCAAACTCCGAAATGTCAGATTTGACATGGTGCATTCCAATTCGAGTGTGATAGACATGGGAGCTTACGTCTCTATGGCAAGGCGCATTCCTCATGTTTGGCATTTAAGGGAGTTTGGCTATGAGGATTTCCGACTTGTTTCTGTGTTTGGCAAGAGATATGAACGTTGGATATATAGTAAATGCACATGCGCCATAGCCATATCAAAAGTTATAGAAGAGAAATTCCGACCGTATTTTAATCATCGTATTAAGCTGATATATAATGGTGTTGTTCCTAAGGATGAATCATTATTGGCTATACATAATAATAAGGTGACAACTTTTTGCCTGACGGGTAGGGTGGAACCAAACAAAAACCAACTCGAAGCACTTAGGGCTGCTGCCTTGATAAAGAAGCAGACGGAGAAAGACTTTAAAATCTTGATAGTTGGACATTGCGACAAGGACTATACCGAAGTGCTAAAGAAGTTTGTGGCAGACAATGGACTGGAAAATAATGTGGAGTTCTTGGGCTACAGAACAGATGTGCCACAGATTCTTCAGAAATGTGATGCAGGACTGATGTTGTCGACAAATGAGGCTTTTGGACGTGTAACTGTGGAATATATGATGCAAAACCTTGCAGTAATAGCGTCGAACACAGGAGCTAATCCCGAGATTATTACCGATGGGGTGACAGGACTTTTGTATGAATTAGGAGATATAGAGAGTTTGGCAGAAAAAATGAAATTCCTTATCGAGGACCATTCTCTTCTTGAGAGCCTATCCGAGAAAGGCAGGCGACATGCTTATAGCCATTTTACATCTGTATTGAATTCAAATAAAATATTCAGTTTGTATCAGACTATTTTAAACAGAAAAGACGAATAATGTATGGAAAAACTTAAAATCACAGTTGTTACTGTGTGTTACAATGCAAGTGGAGTTATAGAACAGACCATGAGGTCGGTACTTAGTCAAACTTATTCCAATATGGAATATGTTATTGTGGATGGTGCTTCCAAAGACAATACATTGGACATAATAAATAATGTAAGCGCAGAATATCCACAAGCCAATATAGTAATTAAGTCGGAACCCGACCGTGGCATTTATGATGCTATGAACAAAGGCATAGGTCTTGCTACGGGCGATTGGATAAACTTCATGAATGCAGGCGACCAAATTGTGAGTGCAGACACTTTGGCGAAAGTTTTTTCGAACAAGGAGTTTGATGACAAAGTGGCTGTTGTCTGTGGCGACTTCATTATGAAATACAGATGGGGACGTGTCTACAAGAAGGGAATGGATAATGGTGTCTTCCGCTTTTGCCATCAAGCTGAGTTTGTACGAACAGATTGTCACAGGGCAAACCTATTTGACCTTAGCCATCCGATAGCTGCTGACAGGAAAGTGTTGACAAATATATGCAGCAAGGGTTTCAATAAAGAATATGTGGCATGTCCGGTGGCTGTATATATTGCCGACGAAGGAGTTTCGTCGGAAAATAGACTTCGGCTCTACAAGGAAAACTTCAAGGCTATATGGGGGGGGGAAAATAAGGACCTCGGTTATTTTTCTCGATGCCTTTATTTATGGATATGTACAAAACTATACCGCATATTGCCCAAAGAAATGCTGTATTGGTGGTGGAGGCGAAATGCCCGTAAGAGACATGAACTGATGAATGATTAAAAATGAGATAGTTATGAAAGTATCAGTTGTAATTCCTTTATATAATGCAGAGCCTTTTATTGGCAGATGCTTGGATTCTATCCTTAATCAGACACATAGGGATATTGAGATAATCTTGGTGGATGATGTAAGCAAAGACGCTTCGTTGTCTATAGCTGAGGATTATCAGAAAAAATATTCGTCGATAAAGATAATAAAGCATTCTACAAACAAAGGCTCCATGATGAGCCGTAGGGATGGTTATATGGCAGCAACTGGCAAATGCTTGATGTTTGTTGATTCCGATGATGCCTTGCCATTAGATGCTGTAGAAAAACTTGTGAGCAAACAGGTAGAGACAAATGCAGATATTGTCTTGGGAAATGCTGTAAAAATATATGTGAATGGACGCAGGGAACGTCTTGTCGACAATGTGAGGGCAAATGCCAAGAAATTGGATTTTCTGAAAGCTTTGTTGGATGAAAAAGCGAGGCGTTGTCTGTGGGGAAGATTATACCGCACAAGTCTGTTTCATGACCATGAGCTGAGAAACTTGGAGAATATGACAATATATGAAGATGCTTGTCTGTTATATCAAGTTGCCGTAAATGCAGAGAGGATAGAGCCTATTGATGATTTCGTGTATGATTATTACGAAAACAAGGCGTCGGTTACCCAGCGTGTTTATGGAAAGAAACAGATAGAGAGTATAATCATGGCAAATAGCATAATATCCGAGTTTTGCCAACCATTCACTCAGATTTCGTATGATTTGCAACATCGTGTAGCCAAGACTGTTTTCGCGCTATATAGCGAGGACATTTCGATAGAAGAGGTGAAGAAATTATTGAAAAAGCATGGAATGCAAAAATATGGAGAATTTTCGACCGCTTGTAAAATTCTTAAACTGGCAGACTGGTGGTTCCTCCTTAAACGGTTTGTCTATGTCAGAACAAAATTGAGCAAATAAGAATAATATATAATCAGTTTTATCGCATCTTATGATTTCGTCGAAGGGAGTGCTTACAATAGGACCTGAGTTTGTTCCGCCAAAGGGTGGTGTTGCCCAGTGTATTGCAACGTATCAACAAGCCATATTCTCGGATTTCAGGTGTTTGACCAATTCGTGTGACGGAAGTTTTTTAAAGAAGACATGCAAGGCTTTGTTTTCATTAGCAAAACTCCATTGTATATTGGCGACAAACAGCGAAATAAAGATTGTGCATATTCACACAGCTTCATACAATAGTTTCAAGCGTTCGGCATGGTTTGTGAAGGCAGCCAAGCGCATGGGGCGAAAAGTGGTTATCCATATACATGGAGGTGGTTTTAGGGAATATTATGACAAGGAGAAATCTTTCATCCTGCCTATTTTAGACCAATGTGACGCCCTTATAACTCTGTCTCCTCAATGGAAGATGTTTTTCGAGAAGGTAGTACACCACAAAAATGTTCATATAGTGCCAAATGTCATCGCTTATCCAATTGTGAAGACAGTTGCCAAAACCGACGTGTTCCATTTGCTGTATATGGGGCATATCACCAAAGCCAAAGGTATATTCGACTTGGTTGAGATGCTTGCAGAACATAAGGACGAATATCTGGGTAAACTTATCCTCGATATTGGAGGAGGAATGTATGAAGAGGAAAAACTAAAGCGTTTTATTTCTGACAACAAGATGGAGGACATTCTTCGTTTTCACGGATGGTTGTCGGGAGAAGGCAAAACAGATATTTTTAATCTTGCCGATGCTTATATCTTGCCTTCCTATACCGAGGGCGTGCCAATCTCCATACTTGAGGCTGAATCGTATGGTTTGCCTGTGCTGTCGACTACAGTTGGTGGCATTCCTGAAATTGTAGCTGACAGAGAGAATGGATTGTTGTTTGAGCCTGGCAACAAGCAACAAATGAAGATAGCTATCGATGCCTTAATGCAGGACAAAGAGCTCAGAATTTCGATGGCTGAACGCTCTAAAGAAATAAGTATGAAGAATTTGCCTCAATTTGTCGAACAGAGCCTTCTTGAGGTGTATAAAAGTATATGATTTTGCTATGGGAATTGCAGACTTTATAAAAACAAAACTTCCGTATTGGCCCAATTGGTTTAATTATTGTCTATTGCGGCTTAATGTGTTGGGTGGTTTGGTTTATGGGAGAACTTATAATAGGATATTAATGAGTATAGACAAAGGCGATCCTGAAAAGAAACTGCTCGACATTGTGAACTTCGCAATCTGTAATGTTCCATACTACAGAAAGAAATACGGAACGTTGCAAATTCACAGTCTTTCTGATTTTGAACAAAAGATAGGGTTCATCGACAAAGAAGAGGTGATGGCGCATTGGGACGATTTTCTTGTTGACAATATCGATTGGACAAAAGCTCATACTGGTACAACTGGAGGAACGAGCGGAAAGCCATTGAAACTTGTGGAGCCGCTCAACCGCTATGCCCATTCGTTGGCTTTCACACATAAGCAATGGATGTGGTTTGGATGGAGGTATGATGCACGTGGTGTCTTCCGTAATCATCATATAAGTAAAGACCGCGATTATATTATAAGCCCTATTCTGAAAGAGATTATTTTTGATCCGTTCCGTATGGATGCCCCTTATGCCTCAAGGTGTTGGAAAGCGTTGAAGAAATATCACATTCGTTTTGTCCACGCCTATCCGTCTTCGTTCTATCAGTTCTGCAAATTATGTGTTCAGCAAGGCTTGAAGCTCGATTTTATTAAGGTGGCATTTCTTGCAAGCGAGGGTGTTACAGAGGAACAACGGGTGTTTTTTGAAGAGATAGGAATAGCCATATACTCCTTCTATGGTCATAGCGAGAAACTTATTCTTGCGGGCAACAGTCCTGAAAGTGCGCTCTATTATATAGAAGAAAACTATGGCTATTGCGAACTGGTTGACAACGAGGGTCGCGTGATAAAAGACAATGGTGTTACAGGAGAAATGGTAGGAACTACATTTTGTAATAAACTCTTTCCGCTAATTCGTTATAAGACTGGAGATTACAGCAGATACGCTCATTGTACAAACACAAAATATGGTGTCAGATGTCTTGATGGAGTACAGGGCAGATGGGACAGAAGTTTGATATACAAAGCCGACGGCACATACGTAAACACAGCCACGCTAAATTTGCATAGTCATCTATATAGCCATATCGACGGTCTGCAATATATTCAGGAAGAGGTTGGCAGATTGATAGTGTGCATTATAAAAAATGAGCGATATACATCTGCCGACGAGCAAGCCATATTGACTCACTACGTCAAGGCTATGGGTAGCAAAGATGCTGTGGAAATAAGATATGTTGACAAATTAATATTCCAGACTAACGGCAAGTTCCTTCAGTTGGTCAGCAAAATACAAAAATAAAAAAACATGAAGTCTTTAATAGACAGTTTCATACGTCTCAAATCCTATTGTGAGACCGAGGACTATAAGGGTTGGGACCCTTACGATGGTTTGAAGTCGAAAGTGGCAAATACACTTTTGCCTCTTAAGCATTCTGCAATCCTAAGACTTTGCATCATTCAAGGATTCAAGCGTTGTCCGGTGAATTTGCGTGGGATAGCTATGGTTCCCAAGGAGCATAATGCCAAGGGAATTGGACTCTTTTTGCAAGGGTATTGTAATCTATATAAAGTGATTGAGAAGAAAGGAGCGGCTTTTAAAGAACTTGGCACTAAGGACGAGGTGCTTGATAAAATAAAGTATACAGCCAACTTACTTCTTCAGATGCGGTCGGACAAGATGTTTCCTGGTAAGTATCATGGTGCTTGTTGGGGATATAATTTCGACTGGCAGGCTCGTCGTCTGTTCCTTTTTCCTGCTCATACGCCCACGGTTGTAGCCACAAATTTTTGTGCCACAGCATTAATGGAGGCATACGAGATTACAGGAGACAAGAACTATTTGAATGTGGCTTTGAGTGCGGCAAAGTTTATTATTGAAGATCTTCATCGCTCGGAGTATAAGGATGGTTTCCTCTTCTCCTACAGCAAGCTTCCTGGCAACGATACTGTGTTTAATGCTTCGATTCTTGGCTCGCGCCTGTTGAGCTATTGCTATAAATATACTGGTAATGAGGAATATAAGCAGCTTGCCCGCAAGAGTATTGCTGCTTGTTGTGCCGGACAGGAGGAGGACGGAGCTTGGCGATATGGAATGTTGCCCGTGCAGAAATGGAGAGACTCCTTTCATACGGGTTACAATCTCGACGGACTGATAGCCTATCAGGAGAACACAGGCGACCACTCTTTCGACGAGTATATTGCTAAAGGTTTTGACTATTACATAAAGCATTTCTTCTTGGACGACGGTACTCCAAAGTATTACGACAATCAGACTTATCCAATCGACATCCATTGTCCAGGGCAATTGTTTGTTACTCTGTCGCGTTTGCACAAGTTCGACGCATATCGTCAGACGGCTGCTAAGGTGTTGCAATGGACTGTAGACAACATGCAAGCTCCCGATGGCTATTTCTATTATCAGCTCAAACCAGGCATAAGTTCCAAAATATCGTATATGCGCTGGAGCAACGCCTTTATGTTCTGTGCCCTAAGTTATTACTTGCTTGAAGAATAAGTTTGAATCATGCCCATTAAGCTAAAACGTTATATATTATTGTTCATTCCCTTCTTCATGTTGCTTTATTCTGAGAATATAAATATTGGAGGCGGCATGAAGATATCCCAACTTTGGAAAATGCCATTGTTGGCATACCTTATATATTATGTGTTCCAATACAGGCGTAAATCATCGCCCGATTGGACAAAGATGTATTATTGGCTGTCGTTGAAGCATTTGATAAATGGCGAGATGTGCAAAAGCCTTGTCAGCAACATACAGGATGGGCTCACTTTCTTGTTTTTGCCTTTGTCTTACAATTATTTTCAGAATAAGCTCAAGACAATATCCCTACAAAAGTGTATTCTGTGTGTATGCCAATACTTCATTCTTACAAATATTCCCTTTCTGTTCTTCGGCATGGAGAGTAATCAGGAGGGAATAGACTACGGCGACTTCAAATGCTTCACCGGCATTTTCCAGAACCAGCACGCCATGTCGGTAATCATGGCTATATGTATTATGGTTGTTCTGTATAATTATAAGTCGGGAACTTTTAAGGACTGGAAAGTGAAGCTATATAACATCTTCTTATTAGGACTTGGCGTGTATGCTATGTATCTTGGGTTTGCGAGAACAGGTTGGGTGATGTGCGTTATAGGCATATGCATATTGTTCTTTCCCAAGGATTTGCAGGCAAAACAATGGATGCGGATAGCTTCCTTATGTATAGTCCTGGGAAGTGTGTTTGCCTATATGATGGTTTCGAACAAAGCGTTCCACGACCGCATTCTCGACATCAATTCTGCCACAGGCAAGAAGAAGGAAATGGGTTCAGGCCGTGGTACGCTTATTGCGAATGCCATAGAACTATACACTTCGGGCAATTATTTTGAGCTTGCCTTTGGTTATTCAATGGTAGGACTGAAGGAATACGAACGCCAGAAAATCGGTAAGCCCCTGTTTGCACACAACGGCTTTGTTACGTTGTTGGCTACCGACGGAGCCATTGGTTTGTTGATGGAGATATTGGCAATGTTACTATTGTTGCGCTTCATCCATCGCCGAAGGAATTGCCCAACCTATAGATTGGCTGTCTCGTCATGGGTTATGAATCTTTCATTTCAGTTGACGCAGGGTGGTCATATATTCCATTATGACATTCTGTATGCCATGATTTATTGCCTTTTGCAGTTTGAATACGAAGAAATGAATGCTGAAACAAACCAACAATATGTAATATGAAACAATATTCATAAATTACACACATAAATCTTGATAATATCATTAAAAATGTGTATATTTGCAACAAAACAAGAAATTCTGAAACCATATATATCTATGAATAAGGTAAATATAAGAGGGGTGGAGATATTTCCGTTCTCGTCAAGAGACCAGCTTGCCGACTATGTGAACTCCAATCCTGGCATTCTCGTAGCTATTAATGCAGAGAAAATCATAAATTCTACAGAACAGACACGCAGCATAATCAACCGAAACATTGGTTATTGCGATGGAGCTGGAGCGCAGATGGCTTTGCAGCGCAAGGGCTATCCTGATGCAATAAAGGTGGCAGGATGCGAGTTGTGGCTGTCGTTGATAGGTAAATTCTACAAGGAAAAGACCTTCTATCTTGTTGGCGCAAAGCAGGCTGTGATAGATGCCACGGTAGAGAAACTAAGGAAAGAGTTCAAGGGCATCAATATAGTGGGCTATCGCAACGGCTATATAAAGACCGATGAGGAGAAGGCTGCCGTTATAGCCGACATTGTGGCAAAGAAACCTGATATAGTGTTTGTTGCAATGGGCTCGCCTAAGCAGGAGTTGCTTATGGAGGAGATGCTTCGCCAGCACAAGGCCATCTATCAAGGATTGGGAGGAAGCTTTGACGTGTTCACAGGACATGTGAAGCGTGCCCCGCAATGGTGGATCGACCATAAAGTGGAGTGGCTCTACCGCCTCATCAATCAGCCCAGCCGCATCAAGCGACAGATAAAGCTTGTGAGGTTTGCCTGGTGGATTGTTGCCAACAAATTCTAAACAGAAGACATGGTTAATAAGATTACAAAATAAATAAATAAACAAATATAAATATGGTTAATGTAATAGGATTAGGCTACATTGGATTGCCTACAGCCCTGATGCTTGCTTCACATGGTGTCGAGGTAGTTGGCACCGACTACAACAAGGAATTAGTGGAATCCTTGAACGCAGGCGTTCCTACATTCAAGGAGGACGGACTTGACGAGCTTTTCAAGAATGCTGTTGACGCAGGTATAAAGTTTACCAACAACTACCAGCACACCGACATCTATATTGTTGCTGTGCCTACACCCTACAACAAGTTTTCGAAGAAGGTGGACGCTTGCTACGTGAAGGCTGCCGTGAATGATGTGTTGGACGTGTGTAATGCAGGGGCTACTATTATCGTAGAGTCTACTGTCAGTCCTAGCACTATCGACAAAGAGGTGCGCCCGTTGATAGCCGAGCGTGGCTTTATCACAGGAAAGGACGTGCATCTTGTTCATGCTCCTGAGCGCATATTGCCAGGCAACATGATTTATGAGCTTATAAACAACGACCGTACTATTGGTGCTGACGAGCCTAATGTGGCTGTTCGTGTGCGTGACATCTATGCCTCATTCTGCAAAGGCGAGATTGTGCTTACAGATATCCGCACAGCCGAGATGACAAAGGTGGTGGAGAATACTTTCCGCGCCGTGAACATCGCTTTCGCCAATGAGCTTTCGCGCATCTGCCGTCATGACAATATGGATGTCTACGAGATCATACGCATCTGCAACAAGCATCCGCGTGTGAATATTATGAATCCCGGACCTGGTGTGGGAGGACATTGCATCTCGGTAGACCCTTGGTTCCTTGTGGGCGACTATCCTCAACTCACCAAGGTGATAGGCGAGAGTATGAAGGTGAACGACTCGCAGCCCGACTTTGTGCTTGAGCGTCTTCAGGTGATAATGCAAGAGAACAACATTAAGGACGCAAGCCGTGTAGGTCTCTACGGAATAACCTACAAGGAGAATGTCGACGACTATCGCGACTCGCCTACATTGCAGCTCCTTGAGTCGCAGGCACGTCATCTTGCAGCTCCGCTTAAGTGCTACGATCCTTTCCTTGAGAATATGAAGTTGACCGAAAGCCAGTATTCCGACTTCGACGCGTTCATCAACGATGTTGACATTGTTGTAGTGATGGTTAAGCACGACCATATCTGCCACAACTGGGACAGACTGAAAGACAAGATAGTGCTCGATTGCCATAACATCTGCCCATTGCCTAACACCTATCGTTTATGAAAAAAGTAATGCTCGTTTTTGGCACCCGGCCAGAAGCGATAAAGATGGCTCCGCTCGTAAAGGCCTTCGAGGAGGATATTGTGCATTTCTCCACGGTGGTTTGTGTCACCGGTCAGCATAGAGACATGCTCGACCAGGAGCTCAATATTTTCGGCATCAAACCACAATACGACCTTGACATCATGCAACCGAGACAAGACCTTTACGACATAACGAGTCGTGTGCTTGTCAAGATGCGTGCTGTGTTGGTTAAGGCGAAGCCCGACATCGTGCTTGTGCATGGCGACACTACAACATCCATGGCTGCTGCCTTGGCTGCTTTCTATCAGCAGATACCCGTAGGACATGTTGAGGCAGGACTTCGTACATATGATATGTATTCGCCTTGGCCAGAGGAGATGAACCGCCAGATGACTTCGCGATTGGCAACATGGCATTTTGCTCCTACAGCCCTTAGCCGTGAGAACCTGATATCCGAGAATATTAGCGACGACAGGATTTATGTCACAGGCAATACCGTAATCGATGCCTTGCACATGGTTGTGTCGCGTCTTGGAATAAACATAAATGCCAGCAGCGACAAGCGCATGGTGCTTGTCACAGGACATCGACGCGAGAATCTTGGTATGGGATTGATGAATCTGTGTAAGGCGATGAAGACTCTTGCAGCCAAATATCCCGATGTAGACTTTGTGTATCCTATTCATCCAAACCCGAAGGTGAGAATGGCTGCCATCGAGATTTTCGGCGAGGAGTATTCGTCGAAGCGCATGAACAATATAAAACTCATAGAACCCTTGGGTTATGTGGATTTTATCAAACTTATGGCAAAGGCCACCATTGTGCTTACCGATAGTGGTGGCATTCAGGAGGAGGCTCCGGGATTGGGCAAGCCTGTGCTTGTGCTCCGCGACACTACGGAGCGTCCTGAGGCTGTAGAGGCAGGCACCGTTAAGCTCGTAGGAGCCAATTACGATAAGATTGTGGCTGAGACATCATTGCTTCTTGACGACAATGAAGCCTATGAGAAGATGAGTCACGCCGTTAATCCGTATGGTGATGGCAAAGCCTGCGAGCGCATCTTAGACGTGTTAAGAAGAGAGTAAAAAAATTGAATGAAAAATTTATTTTTAGCTTTATTATTAGGAGTTCCGCTTTATGTGTCAGCCGATGAGGTCAACACGGCGGTGGTGGGCGAGACCGACCCTCTGTATTTGCAACTGTATCTTGGCATGAATAAGTCGGCCAACGAGAACCTGCCTTTTACCGAGTTCACGCAATATCCCATTTCCTATGGTATGTTTCTTGGAGTAGGCAAGGAGTTGTCGCCCCTTTGGGGATGGCGAGGAGCATTGCGTTTCAACCACAATAAGAGTAGGAATGTGCAGAAATGTGAGTCGCCAGACACTTGGGGCTGGAACAGCTTTGGGTTCTTTGGCGACGCCACCTTCGATATAACCGACGCTCTCAATCGTAAGCCATTGAAGGATGGCGCAAATCGTAAGTTCAACCTCAAGGCTTTTGCAGGAGTGGGAGTGTCGTGGACATATGGTTTCGACGAAGTGCCGTTGTCCTATACCGTGGAATATTCGCGCAACAGTTGTCTTGTGCCTGCCTTTCGCGCCGGACTAACTGCTACATGGCGCGTTTCGGACAAATGGAGAATGGGTGCGGAACTTAGTCAGACTGCTTTTGCCGATAACTTTAATGGTGTGAAGACAGACATTCCGCTCGATACGCGCTCCAACCTAAAGATAGGTGTAACCTATTTGTTTGACAAGAGACCGCGAAAGGATGTTCCTGCTGAACCAGTTGTCATGGACAATCGTCTGCGCATGATTCCTGCCTTGCCATTTATCATGCCAGAGCGCGAGGAGACTAAGCGACGTATGATTGCTGGCAGAGCGTTTCTCGACTTCCCGGTCAACGAAACGATTATCTATCCCAAATACCGCCGCAATCCTCAAGAGCTTCGCCGCATCTGCAATACAATCAGCCATGCGTTGTTTGACAAGTCTATTCAGGTGACAAGCATCTCGCTTCATGGCTACGCTTCTCCAGAGAGTCCTTACAGCAACAACACCCGTCTGGCTACAGGTCGCACGACTGCACTCATGCAGTTTCTGCGCAATAAGTATAAAGTTTCGGAGTCGCTGTTTCACAACCAGTTCACTCCCGAGGACTGGATGAACCTGCGCGGATTTATTGCCACCGAGGGCCGACGTCGTGTGAAGGGTGACATTTGGTACGAGAATGCCTCGATACTTGAGACACCAGAAGCTCCAGCCTGTGTCAGAAACAATCGTGACGAATTGCTACGTGTCATCGACCTCGACATGAACCCTGACGAGAAGGAGCTTTTGCTTAAGCGTGTGGCAGGAGGCGAGCCTTACAAATGGCTCCTTAAGAATGTTTATCCGGGATTGCGCCACACCGACTATGTCGTGGAGTATGTGGTGCGCAGCTATCCCGTTAAGGAGAGCAAACGAATTATCTACACACATCCCGAGGCTCTTAGTGTGGAGGAGATGTATCGTGTGGCAAAGAGTTATGACGAAGGCTCCGACGGATGGTTTGACGCTCTCACTATAGCAGCCAACCAATACCCTGAGGATAAGACAGCCAATCTGAATGCAGCTTGCGCTTGTGTCAAGCTTAAGCGTCTTACAGATGCCAAGCGATATCTGAAGGGTGCTGGCGACACGAAGCAGGCTCGTTATTTGGCCGACATCATCAAGGCAATGGAGGGAAAATGCAAGTGGCGCATGGATAATGGTGTACTTACAGTTGTTGATGACTAAAGTTTTTCACGAGAAAAGATAATATAATAATGAGAAATATAATAATAAAAGGTGTGGCGTTGGCGGCAATTATAGCCGCTACATCTTGCTCTTCCGACGGCTTCTCCGAGTATGAGCGTGTCAAGGCTTCCTTTCTTACGGATATAGACGGAGAGATAAGCGACGGACAGATGTGGCGCACAGCTGTGAAACTGAATGTGAAGGTTGTGTCGAACGCTCCTACACAATTATGGCTTATGTCTGATTCTGATGAAGGCACACTTTATGATTATCGTGAGGCTGCTGCCAATTCTACAACTACTATGGTGGCTCCTCAAGGACATGGCAATACACTTTATCTGGTGGGCATTAGTGGATTGGAAAAGAATGTGGTTACCGTCAATCTGTCAGGAAAAACTTTTGAGAATGTTGTGTTGAACTTTACGGAGACCAACTCTTCTGAAATTCCAAGCATTTTCCAAGCTAAAGCAGCCGAATCTTTTTCAAGCAAAGTGAATGCCCCAAATAATTCGCTTTATGGCAAGAGTATTCTTGGCAATTCTGAGCAAAATCAACTTACTGATGAGCAATTGGCTGAAGGTTTCCATATGCTTGAGACTTCGTACATTGAATATGTACCGGCAAAGGAGCTTAATCTCAATTGCAACTATGAACTTGAGTCGAATGGCGATTTTGATATTACATGGTATGCAGGCAACTGTTTGTCGTCCACACCGCATATTCTTGGTTATTACTATCATTCGCCTGATACATACGATGACATTACTTATGTAGATATTTCGGAAACGGAAATCTACGACTATATCGACGGCAAGGCTAAGGTGCAATATAAGGTAAACCAAGAGGCAGCTGAAAGATATGGTGTTATTGCTGACCATTGGTATGATGCCAACTTTGACATGGGTGACACTTTTGAAGATGCAAGTCCAAACATGGCTGTGCGCAAAGGTGACGATGCCTATAGCACAATGGCTGTTTACGACCGTTATGGAAGCGACATTACTGCTATACGTGGCATCTCGTTCACGATAAAAGTGCCTAAGGGAATGCGTGTAGGCTTCTACGACCGTATTGACGATGTGGCGCAGCCGGAACAGTACGACCGCCTTGTGAAGATGGGCATCAAGCCATACACTTCGAGAGCCAAATTCAAAGCTATGAACTTCTCGTGCGAGGCTATGAACATGAACATCAAGGGTTCCTACCGAAGCTGTATTGTGGAGAGTGGTCATGCCTACTGGCTTGGTATGGAGAACGACTATACTGGCGGCGACCTCGATTGCAACGACGTTATTTTCCAAATTAGCAGTAAGTTGGATATTCACATGCCCGACATTGTAACTCCCGAAATCAAGCCTAATGTGTTCCCTGGCGACAAGATGCCTTGGACTCTGGCTTTTGAGGATGTCTACCGCAATGCCGACTTCGACTTCAATGATTGTGTGATAAAGCTTGTGCCCGACTACGAGAACGAGCGTTGCTGCGTAACAGTAATGGCTGCCGGCTCTACCGACAAGATGTATTTGCATTATGATGGTCCGGAGGGCGATGTCAATCTTGGCGAGATTCACTCCATCCTTGGCGGATCTTCCGCCAGTCCTATAAACACCACTTCCACTATGCCTACGGCTTCATTCGTCCAGATAGACTGTGTGCCGTGGAGTAGGGACTACGACATTCAGAAGGATGCAAGGCGGTTCTATATAGAGGTGAAGCGAGGCAAGTGCAAGGATTGTTCCGACATTCTGCAGCTGCCCGAAGTGCCAGGACAATTGCCTCAGGCTTTGCTTGTTGCTGGTGAATGGAAATGGCCGCGCGAGGGAGTAAGCATCAACACAGCCTACAAGACATTTGCCAACTGGTGTAAGGACATAACCAAAACAGCTTATTGGAGTTGGTATACTTACCCAAACAGCAATTCTTGCGTGAATTATTAATGCGAATTATTCATAGGATTGTAGGGCGAAAGCCGCTCTACAATCCTATAAAACAATCAAAATTTTTTGTTTTAAATCAATTTCATTAGCACAAATGGATAAATAGTCATTTTATTTTACTTTTTTGACTCTATTTTTTACATTAAAATGTTTACAAATTAAAATTATTTGTTTAATTTTGCATTAAATATTATTTCTTACAACAATGGACAAAAAAATGATGAGAAAAAGTGGCACAGTAATGTCACTTGTTTCTGTAGCTTTAGCAGTTCCCGTCGTCTTTGGCTCATGTAGTGAGGACAACGGTTTGACCCCTACTGATAAGGGTGATGGAAACACTACAAGTTTCCTTGACGGACAGATTGATCCAAATAACAATTGGATGACAGCTGTCCCTGTGCAGGTTGAAATCAATACTCCGGGCAAAGGTACCGTTACTGCACAGACTATTATGAATGAGAAAGTCACCATTCTCGGCGAGAAGACTGTAAATGGTGGTGCTGTGATGTATCTTGACGTGCCGCAGGGCGAGAATACAAGCTTTGGTCTGGTATTTGATGATGGCACAGGCTTCAAGCAGTATAAGCGTGTCGACCTCAGCAATGCTGCAAGTCAGGTGGTTGACGTAACTTTCTCCAAGAACTCTTCGCTTAAGGCTTCTGCAAAGGTGGGTATGGCAAAGGCTGCCACCAACACCAGTCTTTATGGCGCAAGCATCATGCCTTCTTATGGTTATATAAACTTTGGCTCATGGGCTTGGGATGATTTGGCAAGAGCAGTTCCTGAGAACGTCGCAGCCCAGAAGAACGTGAAAGCGATTAAGGACTTCGAGATCATGGCGCGTGGCGAGGTTACATCAGTAGGCGAGCTCCAATCAAAGGAGACTGTTTATCTCTCGTTCCTCTATGGTCACACAGGTAATATAGAAAAACGTATTATAGGTTACTACGTCAACAGCGTCAAGGCAGACGGCACACCCGACTACTCAGACATCGAGTTCCACGACATTGCCGACGTCATGACCTACGACTATTTCGACGGCAACGCCAAGGTGCAGTATCAGCTCGACGGCAACGCCAAGTGGTATGATGCCAACTTCGACTATGCCGACAAACCGTCGAATCCTAATGGTGCGCGTCTTCCGGCTCGCCGCGGAGATGACGCCTATGGCACATTAAACGTGAACCAGGCTTATGGCAAGCGGATTACTGCTGTGCGTGGACTCTCTTATAAGCTTGAGATTCCTAAGGGCAAGGTATTTGGCTTCTATCTCAAGGATGGTGACAAGGCTATATCTAACGACCAGAAGCAGAAGATGATTGCAGCAGGAGTTCCTGCAACAAGAGTTCCGACAAAGTTAGCCAACTACACCAAGGCGGCCTTCAATCATGGACAGAACTTCAAGGGCATCCGCAGCGCCTTTGCTATCTACGACAACTTCACCTTCATGGGTCTTGACGACACAATGGATGGTGGTGATGGCGATTGCAATGATGTGACGTTCGCACTCTCTAACGTGCGTGGACAGAAGATGGTTCCTCTCTTCACAAAGGAAACCACTGAGAGCGACATCAACAAGCCGACCATTGAGAACCCAGATGCGCCTGACTACACAAATCCTGATCCTGATCCAACAGATAAGCCTTCGGGAGAGACAACAACAGAGAAAGAAAACTACGAGTCGCTGCAGCATTGGACTCTCGCCTTCGAGAATGCAGGCAAGGACAATGACTTCGACTTCAACGACGTGGTGCTTGAGGTTACTCCTGACACCAAGAACAACAAGGCTTATGTATATTTGATGGCTGCCGGTGCACAGCGTCGCACAGAGCTTTACTTCCAGAAGAGCGATGGCTCTGAGCAGTATCTCGGTGAGGTGCATGAGCTGTTCAATGTAAAGCCTGGCACTTATGTCAACACCAAGGCAGGTCAGGCAACTGTTTCTCCAGTTCTTGTCGCAGACGATTTGGAGTGGACTGCCGGAAGCACATTGGAAAACAGCCGTCAGAGATTCATCCTCAAGGTATACGACGACAACGACACATCTAAGCTGAGCCGTATCGTGAAGAGCGACGAGCTTATCGGTGGTTCGCCACAGGTGCTCTGTGTTGCTGGTCATTGGTCTTGGCCTCTTGAGACAACTAATGTGGCTACAGCTTATCCGCTGTTGGGCGAGTGGGCTATCAACTTCAACAAGACTGAACATTGGAACTGGTATTCACATCCTTCAAAGGGTCTTGTGGTGAAGCCATTGGCACCAAGCCATAAGAGCAAATAAGAGAATAAATAGAGACTATATTAATTAAGGAGTCAGAAATTAGGGAGTTAAACTATTGGCAAAGCGAATACTGCTTTTGCCATGAGTATGTTGGCAACAACATGGTTTAACCTTCTAAATTCTGACTCCTTAATTCGTTTACGACAATATAAAATATAAAAACTTATGGAAACATTCAACGACATTATTTCTGCCAACCAGCTCGTTTTGGTTGATTTCTTTGCCACATGGTGTCAACCCTGCAAGATGATGCATCCTATTCTTGAGCAGCTGAAGGCTGCAGTAGGCGACAAACTGCGTATTATAAAGGTGGATGTTGACAAGCACAACGAAATTGCGGCACAGTATCGCATTCAGTCTGTGCCGACACTTATGCTGTTCCGCAATGGCGAGGTGCTTTATCGCAATAGCGGAGTGATGGACAAAGCAGAGCTTATGGCGCTGCTCGATCCATTCATGTAAATAGAAATTATAAATTAATTATTTCTCTTCACTCCCTTCACCGCTTCCGCTTCCAACGGATTTTCCGGCCAATAGTGTTTCGGGTATCTTCTTCGCAATTCCTTGCGCACTTCAAAATACGTACCTTTCCAGAAACTTGCCAAGTCCTGCGTCAGTTGTACGGGCTTGAATCCAGGCGACAGCAGCTCCATTAGCACGGGCTGCTGTCCATCGTTTACGCATGGCGTTTGCTCCATGCCGAAGCATTCTTGTAGTCGGACGCTCAGCACAGGAGCCTCAGCCCCTTGTCGATAGTCGATGCGAATGTGCGACCCTGTAGGAACTTTGATGTGTGTAGGAGCCAGCCGGTCGATTTCCGTCTGGAGTTCGTAAGGAATAATATTCCACAGAATCTCGGCAAGATTAAGGCGTCGCAGTTCGTTGGCTGTTGACTTGACATGTCCTCCTTCGTCGAGATAAAGCGGAAGCCAATCCTTGGCGTTGGCGGTAAGATGTTCGGTAGAGATGTCTGGTATGTTCAGCTCAGGATGCCACGCAGCCACTTGAGCCACGCGTCTTTGCAGTCGTTGCACTTGCTCGTCGCTCCATGTCAACATGCTAAGGCCGTTTTTGCTCATCGCCTCACATATTATATATATGACATCCTCCTTGTCGGCATTGTGTATTGGTTTGCTGTCGACAAGGAGTTTTCCTATTCTCCTTTCCTTCTGCATCGTCACGCAACCCTGCTTAGCGTCCCACGAGATGTTATCGCGTTCTTTTATCATGCTCTCGTCAAGGTCGTTGGGATTAAGTGGGGCAGCGAGAAACACCCTTCCAGTATTTCCCGTCTTACTGTAAAGCGTGGCAATTGCCAGCCACTTATGGGCAGCCAGCGAGTCGTTGGAGTCGAGTTGCACATTGTCGCCGCTTGCCAGTCGGTAGCCGCCAACATTGTTTGTGCTCAAGGCTATGCGCTCAGGATAGGCGTAAGCCACAAGTAGTCCTACTTCCTCAGGGGCAGGATCGCTGTTGTCCTCATTGGCATGAGCCATACGTAGGTATTCGGCAGCAATCATGGCAATGCGAGCCCATCTTCCTGTTTGTTTTCTTTTTCTTGCAGAGCGCAACATCGATATGCGTATGGATAGGTCGGTATTGTTGGAGTCAGCCAACGGGTCTTTTTCCTCAAGCAAAGCTGCAATGTCGCAGGCGAGAGAAGTGGAATGTGGAGTGTTGAATGTGGAATGTTGAGTGGTCGGCGAAGCCGATGTGGAATGTGGAGTGTTGAATGTGGAATGTTGAGTGGCGAGAATCATTCTTGCAATGCGCGGATGGCAGGGTAGGGCAGACATTTGCTTTCCCATTGGTGTGATGTTGCCACTCTCGTCGATAGCACCAAGCTGCATAAGCAGGTTTTTGGCTTTGAACACGTTGGCGCGTGGCGGCAATGTGAGCCAAGGCAAGGTCTCAACGTCGTTCTCGCCAAAAGCGGCAATATCGAGAATCATTGGTGCGAGGTCGGCATCCTCAATCTCCGCTGTGCGTTGTTCTGCCATAAGGTGTTCAGAGGCTTTAGTCCACAGTCGGTAGCATGTGCCTTCAGCCACACGTCCGGCGCGTCCCATGCGTTGTGTTGCCATGTCGCGGCTTATGCGCACGGTTTCAAGATGGCTCAGTCCGGTGCGTGAGTCGAACACCACTTGTCGGCACAATCCAGAGTCCACCACAACCCTCACTCCTTCAATGGTTATTGAAGTCTCGGCAATAGGAGTGGCAAGCACCACTTTTCTCTCGCCTTGTCTTGACGGAGCAATAGCCCTTCTTTGTTGTTCTGACGACAAATTGCCGTAGAGAGGCATTACCTCGGTAGGCGATAGCGACGTGCCCAATAGCTCCATGCATCGTTCAATTTCGCCTTGTCCAGGCAGAAAGGCAAGAATGTCGCCTTCGTGTTCCTCGTGCGCCTTGACAATGGCAGAAGCTGTGGCAGAGGCGATGGATGAAGAAGAGTAAGGGTAGTGTCTGTCGGTTTCGGTTGTTGTATAGTTTATTTCCACAGGGAACATTCGTCCTTCGCTCTCTATAAGTGGAGCTTTCAGAGCCGCGCAAATGTTGGATGCATCGATTGTGGCTGACATTATCACAATCTTCAGGTCAGGGCGTATTATCTCCTGAGCCTGTCGGGTGAGGGCGAGTGCAAGGTCGGAATTAATGCTGCGCTCATGAAACTCGTCGAATATCACCACGCTCACTCCCTCGAGTGTGGCGTCGTCCACGAGCATTCGTGTGAGGATTCCTTCTGTCAGCACTTCAATCCTCGTCTGTTTCGATACTTTGTTCTCAAATCTAATCCTGTAGCCCACAGTCTTTCCCTCCTCTTCGCCAAGTATTTGCGCCATGCGCTCGGCTATCTGTCGTGCGGCGAGTCGGCGAGGTTCAAGCATGAGAATTTTGCCACCGTCGTTATTCAGTCCTGTCAGTATGGTTAAAGGCAGGAGAGTAGATTTGCCCGCACCCGGTGGGGCGGTCACTACGAGCGACTGGTTGCCAGCCAATGTCTCGTTCACGTCGTTTGCGATGAGCGAGGCTGGCAGCGAATTGTTATTTGTGATTATTTCTTGCAGAGTCATGCTGCAAAGTTACAGAAAGTATCTCACAGTTGGAAATATGTCATTAATAATTTGTAACTTTACGCCAAATTACGTAAACACGTATAAACCCTTATAAAAAACCAATAAACTATGAAAAGAAAAACAGCTCTTATCACAGGCGCAACAAGCGGAATAGGCGAAGCTTGCGCACGTCGTTTTGCCAATGGTGGCTACAATCTTATTATTACTGGCCGCACAGCCGACAAACTTGAGACTCTAAAGGCTGAGTTTGAAGCTCTGGGCGTGGATGTGCTCGCGCTTGCTTTTGACGTGTGCGACCGCGAGGCCACCCACCAGGCCGTTGCAAGCATCCCCGAGAGTTTCAAGCCTATTGACGTGTTGATAAACAATGCCGGACTCGCCCGTGGCCTTGAGCCCGAATACGAGGGCAGTTTCCAGGACTGGGACGAGATGATAGACACCAACATCAAGGGTCTGCTCAACATGACCCGTCTTGTGGTGCCCGAGATGGTGAGCCTCAACCACGGCCATGTGATAAACATAGGTAGTGTGGCTGGCGACGCCGCTTATGCTGGTGGTGGAGTCTATTGCGCCACAAAGGCGGCAGTCAAGGCCCTCACCGATGGTTTGCGCATAGATGTGGCACATACCAAGGTGAGAGTGACCAACCTAAAGCCGGGACTTGTGGAGACCAACTTCTCCAACATTCGTTTCCACGGCGACAACGAGCGCGCCGACAATGTCTACAAAGGTATCGTCCCTCTGCGTGGCGAGGACATAGCCGATGTGGCTTTCTATGCGGCAAGTGCGCCTGAGCATGTGCAGATAGCCGAGGTGTTGGTGCTTGCCACCCATCAGGCCAACGGAACTGTTGTGTACAGGGAGAAATAAAAACTCTGCTATTAATATTTAATTCTGATTTCGAATAAAAATGCTATTCGAAATCAGAACAATCTTGCCAAGAAGTCATAATTCTCCCCTTCTTCTACGATTTCGCAGTTCAGTCCGCATTGTTTGCTGATTGAGGCGAGCAGCATAGGGTCGGTGTAGAGCCAGTCGAACGGTTCCCCTTTAACGTTCTTGTACTGCATCTGGTAGTCCACCTCGCCATAGTAGGGCGCGTTGAGGTCGATGTCCATCGATCCGTCCTCGTTCTCGTAGATGTATTTCAGGTCGGAGGAGTCGATAAGAATCTGTCCGCCCTCAGCGAGCAGTTCTTTCAGTCGGTTGAGCAGCATGGACAGTCGGTTTAGTTTTCCGGCAATGCCCGTGCCGTTCATCAGAAGTAGCAGAGTGTCGTATTTTCCCTGCAGTTGCGGGTCGAAAAGGTTGACGCACTCCGCATCCTTCACTCCACGTTCCTTCATCACCTCGCAGCTGAGTGGCGAGATGTCGATGGCTTTCACCTCCAAGCCGCGCTCCTGCAACGCCAAGGCGTGGCAACCGGCTCCTGCTCCGATGTCGAGCACTCTACCCTTAGCCATGCTCAGGGCCTTTTGCTCCAGTCGTGGCATTTGGTTGAATGTGCGGAAGAGGTGGGCAACGGGCATTTCGTCCTCGTCGAACATCGATGAGAGCACTCGCAGGCGCGAAGCCTTACCCTTGTTTTGATAGTCGCGGATGGCTGCTCCCATAGGGTCGTTGTTGGGAGAAAGAGTTGTATATTCCATATTAGTATATTCCATTGAGTATTATCAGTATATTTTCTATTCCACCACCCATTCCGTGATGTTTCTTTCTTCTTTCACATTGAAATTAATCCCCACTTTCACAATCTGCTTTCCCTTCAGGGCAAAGGCGTCGGCATATTTAGCCTTGTTGATTTGTGCGAGAGCTTCCTCGGCAGTTCTGCCAAATTTCATTTCTATAATAAAGATGTGGGTCTTTGTCTCGATTGTCATGTCTGTTCTTCCCTTGGCTGTGCGTTGTTCCACAAGGATATGGTAGTCGGTGAGCATGGCAAATACAAGATAGAGCATCTGCTGATAATGTCCCTCGTAGTGCGTGTTGTCGCAGTAGGGCACCGTTTCGAGGAATGTCTGTAGCAGTTGCAAAGCCCCGTCTATATCGCCATTATTGATAAATGCCGACATGTGGGCGATGGCAACACGTCCCTCGTCGGTGTCTGATTCCAGATATTTTGGCAGCAGACTGTCGAATAGTCCCATGCGTATTTCCTTGTTGGGGAAATCGAGTGTGTAGAGTTCAAGTTCCGGGTCGAAGTCTTTTATTGTAATGTAGCCGCTCTGATAGAGCAGAGGTATGATGCTTGTCATGTTCTCCGTAGGCGCGTCGAACGATGATTCCTTAGCCTGTACGCCGCCGATTTTCGACGGCAAAGTGCCAAATCGCCGCATCATTTCTATTAGGAATGTTGGTGTGCCAGAGCCGAACCAGTAGGCTCCAATTTTCTGTTTTGCGAAACAGTTAAGCAGACTGTATGGATTGAACACGTCGGGCGATGGCCAAGCAAAGTGGTAGCCGTCGTAGTTCTCCTTCAGTTTTTGTATGGTAACCTCTCTCGAAAACGACAGTCGTTTGGCAAGAGTGTCAATATCCTCCGACATTTGTGTCAGCAATTCTTCTTTCGTAATGCCACAAATTCCAGCATATTCCTCGTCCATACTGATGTTTGTGATGTTGTTAAGTTCGCTGAAAATGCTCAATTGCGAGAATTTTGTGATTCCCGTAAGAAACACGAATCTCAGCATTCCCTCGCATTTCTTCAGCGGACTGTAGAAGTTGCGCATGATAGTGCGCAGTTCTGTCAGTTGTTCGTCATTATAGGCAACGTCCAATAGTGGTGCGTCGTATTCGTCAATCAGCACCACAACCTGCTTGTCGGTCTTCTCATAAATCTTGGTTATGAGGTTTTCCAGGCGCACGTTTGCATCCACAGCGTCACATTCTATACCGAACATTCGCTCGTTTTCTTTCAGCATATATTCAAGATACCTGTCCAATTGGTCCTTGTCCTGATGTTTGCCGCCCGAAAGGTCGAAGTGTAGCACGGGATATTCCGTCCATTCCTTTTCCATCTTCTCTATTGCCAGACCCTCAAACAGCTCCTTCTTTCCCTTGAAATAGTTTTCGAGTGTAGACACGAGTAGCGACTTGCCGAATCGACGCGGACGACTCAGGAAGAAGTGTTTGCCGCTGGTGTGAGTCATGCGGTAGACGTATTCTGTTTTGTCTATGTAAAGAAGTCTTTCTTTGCATATTCTTTCAAATGTCTGTATGCCTATCGGATATAATTTCAGAGCCATAATCTTGTCTTTCTTTTGTTTGCATGTAAAGTTACTCAAAATCTTCTTCTAAATGTATGATTTATCAAGAAAAATCTATATATTTGCATAAAAATCAAGCAATATCATACAAATTATTGAAATTTTTAGTAGAAAACAAATCAACAACCCAATATGAACAAACGTGAATACGCTAAGGCAAACCTCGAATGGCTTGCCGAGAAAGCCAAGGAGGAGGGCGTGAAGTCTCTTCCGCGTGGCATTTACTATAAGGTTTTGTCTGAAGGCAACGGCGACGGCAAGCACCCCACGCCGCGCAGCATCGTCACCGCCCATTACACAGGCCGCACCATCAACGGCAAGAAGTTCGACTCCAGCCGTGGCGGTGCTCCGTTGGCTGTGCGCCTTTGCGACCTTATCGAGGGATGGATTATAGCCATGCAGCAGATGTGTGTGGGCGACAAGTGGGAGGTTTATATCCCTGCAGAAATGGGCTATGGCAAGTTCTCTCAGCCAGGCATTCCTGGTGGTTCCACGCTCGTGTTCGAAATAGAGCTGCTGGGAATTGCGTAAGGCAAGAGGACTGTAGTTAAGTGAAAAGTGAAAAGTGAAAAGTGAAAAGTGAAAAATCCAATAGTTAAGTGAAAGTAAAAATTAAAACTGAAAAATATGATCAATCGTCTATTATCTTTTCTCGACTCATCGCCAGTGAATTTCCTGGCAGTTAAAAATATCTCTGACATGCTCGTAGCTGGTGGTTTCCGCCAACTCGACCCATGTCAGCCGCTCGGAGCCGTAAAGGCCGGCGACCGTTTCTTCGTCACCAAGAACGACTCTTCGGTCTTCGCCTTCTGCATTGGCCGCAAACCGATGGCTGAGGCTGGCTTCCACATGATTTGCGCCCATAGCGACTCGCCCACGTTCCGCATCAAGCCCAATGCCGAGATGCTCTGCGAGGGTGGCATCGTGAAGCTCAATACCGAGGTTTACGGTGGACCAATCATGTCTACATGGTTCGACCGTCCGCTCACTCTTGCCGGACGCGTTATAGTGCGTGGCGAGGACATGATGCATCCCTCAACCATGCTCCTCCACATCAAGCGACCGCTGCTGCAAATCAGCAACCTCGCCATCCACTTCAACCGCCAGGTGAACGACGGCGTGAAGCTGAGCCGACAGAAGGACGTGCTGCCTATTCTTGGTCAGATCACAAGTCAGCTTGAGGCTGGCAACCTCTTGATGGGCCTTATCGTTGAGGAGCTCAACAAGCAACGCCCCGTGAAGGCAGAGGACATTCTCGACTTCGACCTCTATCTTGCCGACACAGCTCCCGCCTGCACCTTCGGCGCACACAACGAGTTCATCTCCTCAGGCCGTCTCGACGACCTCTCCATGTGCTTTGCCGGACTTGAGGCTATGCTTGCAGCCGATACTGCCGACACCACACAGGTGCTCGCCATCTTCGACAACGAGGAGACCGGCTCGCAGACCAAGCAGGGTGCTGGTAGTCCGTTCCTCTCCTACATGCTCAAGCGCATTGCCTTGGCCCAGAGCAACACCGAGGAGGCTTACTATCAGGCTGTAGAGCGTGCCTTCATGATTTCTGCCGACAACGCCCACGCCTGGCATCCCAACTACGCCGAGAAGTACGACCCCACCAACCATCCAATGCTTGGCGGCGGCCCCGTAATCAAGTTCAACGCAGCTCAGAAATACGCTTCCGACGCTGTCTCTGCCTCCGTCTTTGCCGGTCTTTGTGCCAAGGCGGGAGTTCCCTGCCAGCGTTTCGTCAACCACGGCGATGTGGCTGGTGGCAGCACTCTCGGCAAC
>ERZ1026878.661-NODE-661-length-25181-cov-45.717345_pt1 | contig 25181 bp, 19 predicted proteins | sample MGYA00380169_ERZ1026878 | MGnify/ENA primary metagenome ERZ1026878 (study PRJEB33269, sample SAMEA4719805) | human gut metagenome | biome: human-associated habitat; feature: organic feature; material: feces | place: Cameroon | collected 2013-10 ...
AGGATACAAGATTCTCAATCTTGGCATAGGGGTTCGATTCCCCTATCGACTACATAACAACAATCCGCTGTAAATCATCGATTTGCAGCGGATTTCTTTTTTATTTCTTTCTTTCCGATTCTTTCACGAAGCCATGTCTATAGGCATACAGCAGTTCTTCCAGATCGGCAATTTGCTTGCGCAACTCCCTGCCTATGTCGGTATCTGCCACGAGCATGCGTCGGTTCGACATTTCCACAATCTGTGTGGTGCTCTTGATGTCGGTGCCTCGCAGGATGGCATCCTCTGTACTGGTGAAGGGTTCGTGCTGTACTAACTGGAATCCGCGGGAGTGATAAACCAAGGTGTAGCCGGCAATACCCGTCTCGTTGTGGTATGCTTTCGAGAAACCTCCGTCTATCACCATCAGCTTGCCATTGGCTTTGATGGGATTCTCGCCCTTGGTGGTGCGTACGGGCACGTGTCCGTTGATGATATGGCGGTTAGGACCAGTCACTCCAAAGGCATCCATGATATGGTCGATGACTTGCTCGTCGTCACGCAAGAGGAAGTAATAGCCTTTTTCTTCCTTGTGGGTTTCTTTGTCGGTGATGAAGTATCGCTCAAAGGTAGCCATCTTGCTCTTGTCGAAGAGAGGACTGTCAGGACCGCACCATAGGTAGATGAAGTAGTCGATGGCGTATTCGCGCTCTTTAGGGTCGGAGTCAGACTGGAAGGCTGTACGTATCTGCATGCCGGTCTGGTGCATGAGGTCGCGGCCAGCAAACTTCTTGCCAGGGAATATCTCTACCTCTTTCAGCGAACCGTCCTCATTGAGTGGGCACGATGCGTGGAAGAGCAGGTTGTTGTTGATGATGGTGTACATGCAGCCGTGCTGCAGCATTACCTTGATGTGCTTGTGCAGTTTTTCGCATACCATGAACGAATGGTGCAACTTTGCCATCAGCACCATTTCCTCTGGCGATAACTCGTAGGGTGAGGCGGGATTGATGGTAGGGAAGTGGCACGATGTCATGGGGTAGATCTTACCGTCTATCTCAATCTCCTTTTTCTCATAGTTGATGTGTTCGAAGAGTCGGCGCTTGTCCATCTTCCATTCGGGATGCTTGGCGATGAGTTGTCCCTCTATCTTAAACTGGATGATGGCAATGGCTTTGTGCATCTGGGATGTCAGGCGCTTGGTCTTCTCGTCTATGGCAGCTGCGCCACCACTCATCTTGGGCATAAATTCTGCACATTCATCATCCTTGTAGGCTTCCATGGCAAAAGTGGCCAGGGGGATAAGGTTGATGCCGTAGCCTTCTTCCAAGGTGGAGAGGTTGGCATAGCGCAGGCTCAGACGAATCACATTGCAAATGCAGGCGTCATTACCTGCGGCAGCACCCATCCAGAGTACATCGTGATTGCCCCATTGTATATCCCAACTGTGGTAATGGCGCATCTTGTCGAGGATGATGTGTGCTCCTGGTCCACGATCGTAGATATCGCCCAGGATGTGTAGCTGGTCTATGGCAAGCCGCTGTATCACATTGGCTATGGCGATGATGAAGTCGTCGGCACGTCCTGTCGATATGATGGTGTCGACGATGACGTTGACATAGGCTGTCTTGTCGTGGTCTTCGGTATGTTCGTGCAGGAGTTCCTGTATGATGTAAGAGAAGTCGCAGGGTAGCGACTTTCTCACCTTCGAGCGGGTGTATTTGCTCGACACATCACGGCATACTGCCACGAGCTGGTGCAGTGTGATGTGGTACCAGTCGTTGATGTCGGTTTCGTTTTGCTTTACCAGTTCCAGTTTCTGCTCAGGATAGTATATGAGCGTACATAACTCGCGTTTTTCAGCTTCGCGCAAGGTGTTTCCGAAGAGCTCGTTCACTTTTCGCTTGATGTTTCCTGATGCGTTTTTCAGCACATGCAGGAAAGCCTCGTATTCGCCGTGGATATCAGCCAGGAAGTGTTCAGTGCCTTTAGGAAGGTTGAGAATGGCTTGCAAGTTGATGATTTCGGTACTGGCTTCTGCTATTGTCGGGAACGACTGTGCCAATAGTTGCAGATAACGCATATCTTTGTTTATCTCGTAATGTTTCATTCGCTGATAAAGTTTAGTTCTACATATCTTTTGCAAAGTTAGCTTAAAATTCAGACTTTACAAAGTTTTTACTGAAAAAAGTGTTTCTGACAATAGTTATGTAACTGAATTTTCGCAAGTTCTAAACTTGCAAAATATCAAATCAGATTGAGATATACAACAAACGGGAGACAAACGAAACCTGTTCGTTTGTCTCCCGCTATATTTATTTGAGAGTAGGGGATGATTACTTCTTCAGAACCTTAACGGTAGTACCGTCATTGCGCTCTACGATGTAAACACCAGCCTTGCTCATGCCAGATACCTGCTGACCGCTGAGGTTGTAAACAGCCTTTACACCACTCTGAGTTGTAACAGTCTGAGGCTTGTTGATGCCTGTGGTTGCACCCTTGATATTCAGAACATAAACATTCTGTGTCTTCAAGTCGTTAGAGGTAATAGTGATAGTTGCTTTACAACCACCTTCAGCTTCTTCGAGAGTTTTGCTGATATAAGCCCCATTTCCGTCTGATTCAACTTCAATATCATTTAAGTTAACAACACCATTGGCATTGGCTGTGTATTCTGTTTTACCAGCTTCAAACAACTCTGTCTTATTCAGCTTTAATGATTTTAAGTTCGCATAGTAGATGAGACTCAAGTCATCAATATAGATGTAGTCAGGATTGTTTGCATCTTTGCTTGCAACGCCTGGCTCGGCGTTTGTAGAAATAGTTACAAGAATAGCCTTTGGGTTTATAACTTTAATTTCATGATTCTCGTCTTCTTTTGGTTTGTAACTATCATAATCGAAGTCTGCTGTCACTTTTTGCCAAACATCTGTTCCTTCAATAGTCTTGTTAGCTGCTACAGCTACAATGTTACTATATGTTTTATCTTCTGGGTCCTGATAATAAGTTCCATCAGTAATGACGGCTCTAATAGAAGCATATTTGCTTGACAAATTGTTTTGTCCCTGCTTAAAACGACACCAAAATTCTACAGCATCAGGCTTTGCTGTGAATGTTGTATAGAAAGGATCACCTTTATCATCTTTTTCGTTGTAGCTAAGATCCAAGAAAGCACAATTCTTTGTGTCTGTTGCTTTCCTTGCTCCAGCTTGAATTCTTCCAGTAGTAACAGTGCCGTTGGCAGGGATGTTTAGTGGAAGAGCAGACTTAATGAGGAGGCATTTCTCACCGATTATTTCGTCTGTGGTTCTCACATCGGTTGATTCAAATGACTGTTTTTGGCGTCTTGCAGTATTATATACAAAAGATGTTGTATGCGCACTTGTAAATGAATGCCAGTGATCGGCTTCTTGAGTGGTATAAACCTCAAACTTTGCCTCGTGGAAATTTTCGAAATCAGAATTAGGTATATATGCACCTGCAGATGTGAAATTAACTGTTATGTCCATGCCCATAGCGTTAATTACTATATCTGCACCTAATTTATTGTCACCAACGACTGCATTGAGGGTAATATTTACTTCTGTTTCTCGTAAATCTCCTCCTCCTTCGCTATTAGCCTGAATAGTTGTAGGTCCATCGAATGTTAGATTAGTAAGGTTTCCATTTTCTACAGCATCTACATCTTTTACATCAATGGTTCCAACAGGCATACCTCCAAAAACAAAATCTTTAATGATCAGTTCGTATTTACCATCATTTTGTTTGTTGACAGTGATGTTAGATTCCTGGTTTACATTCAGATTCATATCTTTCACAATAACATTTAGTTTACCTGAATAATCAGTTGCCTGCATTGTTAGTGCGCAAAACATTGTCAACACACAAGTTATTAATTTCTTCATTTTTAATTCCCTTTCTTTTATTATAAATGATTATGTGATTATTTCAATTGATATATCAGTCCTATTTCGCCATAGATGGGGTACATAGGCTGTTCGATGACATCGAAACTTTTCTTAAAGACCTCTGAAAGTCCCCAAGTAAGTCCAGCGAAACCGCCCCAGCGTTTAGAGAAATACCAGTCAACGCCAGCATCGATTCCAAACTGCCAGTTACGCATGTCACCAGAGAAGTCGAAGTCACCGCGTGAATTGGCATCATTTCCCAATTCTATTTTTGGACCAGTAGGACTGCCTTCACGGAGATAGCCGTCATAGGCATATCCGCTGAATTTGTGAGAGCTGACGTATGAGAAATAGGGACCTAACTTCAGGCGGACCTTATCGCTCAAATCGTAAGTAGCCTGTACTGGGATAGTACCTAAACTTTGGTCAACTTGAGTCATAACTCTACCGGTAAACATACCTTCAATAGACTCTCCTCCCTGAACCATTTTCATGTGGTAGTTCTTTACGGTTGCATCTACTTTCATGCCCTTGTTCTCAAAGTGAAGTCCGAACATGATTCCCCAACGGTCGTTAAAAGGGTGGAAGGCATCCACACCCAGCATAAAGTTAGGGCGCAGGCTATAGCTGTTCATCTTTCGGATAGTGGACGGCATTCCGATAGGAGCTGTTCCACCCAGATTATAAGCTGCACGGGCATAATAGCTGTAGTTATGCAGTAAGTCGGCTGGCTTCCATGCGTATGTTGCAATACTTATTGCAAACAGCGAAAGTGCCATGAATATCTTTTTCATTCTTTGTTGGCTTTATCGTTTATTATTTTATTCTGCATTGGCGCATTTGATGCTGTAGTTGTCTATCCATAAGGTACTACCAATAGCACCTTCGAAGATTGCCCCATCGATGCTTGATGAACTTACAATGGCCAAGTTGTATCCTCTGTTGGCAAGTTTCACGGGGTCGATAGTCTTACCTGGCTGCATGGTAAAGTTGATGTTAAAAGCTGTCCATTCAGGTGTATCATCAATCTTTCCTAAATCTGCTATAGATATAATTTGTTCGCTTGACAGAACATCGTCTCCATGAAGAACAAAAGGCTTTCCTTCTGCGTCGTGATTATCGTAGAATACAGCATAGATAGAACCAAAGTCTTTTTTGTTTTGTTCTGTTCCGTACTTATCGGTAAATACCTCTCCACGCTTATATTTGTAGAAACCATTGAAGGATATTGGTTGTGAAGAGACTGGAAGACCAAATTTTGTAGCCAAAACTCCTTTAACGCCAGCAGCATTGGCAACCAATGCTTTGGACATATCAAATTCGCCAAGGAATAAATTTCCTGCAGCAATAGGCATCTTCATTCTTCTACCAAAATCACCCGTTTCTCTTGTAGTGAGCTTTACACAGGTTTCGTGTCCTTGCTCACTGAATGGAACGGTTGGATATTCTTCTGGTGTAGCACTTCCTTTGGCAAGTCTATAGCCAGGGTTTCCGTTGGCCCAATTGTTCAACAGGTTTTCTTCAGAGTCAACATCGCTCCATACGTAATATTTGTTGGCGGGTGTAGGATAAACATTGAGGAAGAAATGATCGAAATTATACTCCATGATATCCTTGTTCGACATGAAGTTGATGCGGTAGGAACGCTTATACTGCTTATCTTCTGATGTTACAGTATACACGACAGGTCCATTGCTGAAATCTTGTTCTGATCCATTATCGGGATAAATGGTTGCTCCTGGTGTCATGCGGAACTTGGGAGCTAAAGATGTAAGATCGGTACTTTTACGCACCACGAAGTTTATGTCTTCAGCTGTAGATAAAACACTTATCAGCGTATCACTCTTCTGGAAAAACATTTCCAGCGGATTATCTAAATGGATGTAAGCTTGTTCAATGTCACACTCTGCGTTCAGAGGTTCCTCTTTAAAACAAGAAGTGAGGGTAGTGCTTAACAAGGTAGCAACTACAATCTTTTGTATATGTCTCATATATAAATATATAATCTTAAAATTCTGATGCAAAGTTACGACAAAAACTTAAGTTGTGCAAATGTTTTTAAAGAAAAAGATGCATTTAGCGTAAAAACGTTCATAAAATAGGAGTTTATTATATGTTTGATAATCAAAAGGATAACAAGATTCTTGTTTAAAGGAAAAAGGATGTTTAAAGGAAAAAGGTAACTACTCAGCACACCCTATAGTCATAAAGTTGTAATTTTAATACTATTCAACTAAAATCGTTAAACCACATTGAAATCTCTGTTCAAAGCCTTTGAACGGACATTCAAAGCCTCTGAACGGACATTCAAAGCCTCTGAACGGACATTCAAAGCCTTTGAACAGAGATTTTATAGGCTAAAGAAAACATTTATATAGGATCTATTGAACTTTAGCAAGTTCTGAAATTATAGTAGTTGGAGAAGTTTATCACTATCTTCGGCATTGAAAGTGATGGTCAATAGCCTTAAAGGAATGAATATATGATTGGGATAAAAAAAGGACCAGTTCTCGGAAGAGAACCAGTCCTTGGTATTTATAAGTGATATCTATTATGATTCAACTTATGCAGAAGACAGGCTGATGATTAAGCCTTGCCCTCCATCTGAGCCTTGAGCTTAGCAAGAGCATCGATGTCACCGAGAGAAGTACCAGCTGCTACATTGTTGATAGCTGCTGCCTCGTTCTTGCGTGCACCACCGTTGTTGTGCTTGCGTGGAGCTGTTGTCTTAACATCGTCCTTGCCCTCCTCAAATGTACGAGAGTGAGAGAGGATGATACGCTTAGTCTCCTTAACGAATTCGATTACCTTGAAGTCGAGCTCCTCGCCCTTCTTAGCCTGGCTGCCGTCTTCCTTAACGAGGTGCTTTGGAGTAGCGAAGCCTTCACCACCCTCAGCGAGTGTGATAACGGCACCCTTGTCCATCAACTCTGTGATAGTACCCTTGTGTACAGAACCAGGAGTGTAGATTGCCTCATACTCATCCCATGGGTTCTTCTCCAACTGCTTGTGGCCGAGGCTCAAGCGACGGTTCTCCTTATCGATTTCGAGAACTACTACGTCGATAGAAGCGCCTACAGAAGTGAACTCAGATGGGTGCTTAACCTTCTTAGTCCAAGAGAGGTCAGAGATGTGGATCAAACCATCAACACCTTCCTCGAGCTCTACGAAGATACCGAAGTTAGTGAAGTTGCGAACCTTAGCAACGTGCTTGCTGCCGATAGGGAACTTAGTCTCGATGCACTCCCATGGATCAGCCTTGAGCTGCTTGATACCGAGGCTCATCTTACGCTCAGCGCGGTCGAGAGTCAAGATAACAGCCTCTACCTCGTCGCCAACCTTCATGAAGTCGTTAGCTGAACGGAGGTGCTGGCTCCAAGACATCTCAGATACGTGGATCAAGCCCTCTACACCTGGAGCAATCTCAACGAATGCACCGTAGTCAGCCATAACCACTACCTTACCCTTCACGTGATCACCTACCTTGAGGTTTGGATCAAGTGCATCCCATGGATGTGGAGTGAGCTGCTTCAAACCGAGAGCGATACGCTTCTTCTCCTCATCGAAGTCGAGGATAACAACGTTGATCTTCTGGTCGAGAGATACAACCTCGTGTGGATCGCTTACGCGGCCCCAAGAGAGGTCTGTGATGTGGATCAAACCGTCAACACCGCCGAGGTCAACGAATACACCGTAAGTAGTGATGTTCTTAACGGTACCCTCGAGGATCTGACCCTTCTCGAGCTTGCCGATGATCTCCTTACGCTGCTGCTCGAGCTCCTGCTCGATGAGAGCCTTGTGAGATACAACGACGTTGCGGAACTCCTGGTTGATCTTTACAACCTTGAACTCCATTGTCTTGCCTACGAATACGTCGTAGTCGCGTATAGGGTGAACGTCGATCTGGCTTCCTGGCAAGAAAGCTTCGATACCGAAAACGTCAACGATCATACCGCCCTTAGTGCGGCACTTGATGTAACCCTGGATAACTTCCTCGTTCTCGAGAGCTGCATTAACACGCTCCCAAGACTTGCTGAGGCGAGCCTTCTTGTGAGAGAGTACCAACTGACCCTTTGTGTCCTCCTGGTTCTCTACGTAAACCTCAACCTTGTCGCCTACCTTGAGGTCTGGGTTGTAACGGAACTCAGAAGCTGGGATGATACCATCGCTCTTGTAACCGATGTTTACGATAACTTCCTTCTTGTCGGCAGCGATAACAGTACCTTCTACTACCTGGTGCTCGCTTACCTTGTTAAGGGTTTCGTCATAGGCCTTCTCGAGGTCCTCTTTGCTGACGTTTGCGTTGCCGCCATTCTCGAACTCGTCCCAATTGAAGTCGTCCAATGGCTTTACGTTCTTTAAATCTGACATAAAAATAATAATTAAATTTTAAATTAATAAAGTTAGACTTTATGTGAATATATATAAATCGGGCGCAAAATTACTCATTTTCTGTGAATTAGAGCAATCTTGCGCCCGATATTGTTGTTGCTTTATGTTTTTTTAACTTCTTGTATGGAACCTTGTGGTTCTTTTAGCCTTTATACCTTAATATATAATAAGGTGTAGCTGTCCTTAGCATCGAGTTTATCTGATTCTCATCTTTATCACCTTGCTGTTTTGGCGTATGATGACGATGCTGTTGACATTGGTCAGCGGAGGAGTCAACTTTCTTCCGTCGATGCTGTAAACATCGTAAGGCTTAGAGAAGTCGATGAAGTCTTTTGGCTCTGTTGTCGTTTCCTTAATGCCTGTGGCGGTCTTCTTGCCTGTGATGGTAGCCTTCTTGATTTCCCAAGTGCAGCATATGTCCTTGTCGCTCTTGTAACGGAACGAAATGGTTGACTTTGTTCCACAGTAGTGGGACAGGTCGAAAGTGAAATCATAGTATGTCCAAGAGCTTGATTCTATAACCTTAAAGTCAGACAATGGCGAAATCTCTACAGTTCCGTCTTCGGGATCGACAGATCTTACTACTATCTTAAGATATTTTAGGGCATTGCCTTTTGCAAAGTTGACAGCCTGACTGATGGTGAGTTTGGCATCGTCATAGCCTGTCAGGTCCATCTCTGGCAATGAGAGTGTTGCTTCTGCAGCATGGTTGCTCTTATTGCTTTTGTTGTAGGCAGTTCCCTTCCAACCATATTGACTGGTGCGTGTCCATATACTGCTATAAGGACTGTCATTGCTGATGATGTTCTCCTTGCATCCACCATCATTAGCAGTGAAGGTGGCTTGATAGACATTCACCTCGGTAGCGTCAGGGTTGGGGTCTGGGTCGATAGAACCACCGCCTCCGCCATTCACGTAGCTTGAAGATTTGACTGTAGTCTCAGGATTGAAGGCTATGTTGGTGCTGTCGCCCCATACATATTCCATCAAGTTTGGGAAGTCAACGTAAGGATTTCGGTTTCCCTGAATCTTAGCTACATCATTGTTGCGCTTGATCTCTACTGCGTCTGGCTTGTCGGCCTTAGCCCACTGGATATAGAGCTTGTATGCCCATTCTTTAAGAGTGGGGTAGTCACCCTGTTGAAGTATCTGGAGAGCTTGTGTACCTTTCCAGTTATAATCTTGATAAGCGGTAGCCATATACATGTAGCCACGGGCAAAGTCTCCTTTCCATGGGTCTGCAGGCTCCCAATACTTTTTGCCATCTGTTCCTTCACCTACTTTGGTCCAACCGTTGCCTTTATCTCCGCTGACGACTTTTCCCATTGGGAAATTATTCTTCGTAGTGTTTATTTCTTTTTTGCAAGGCATCAGGTTGTAAAGATCCTTATATGCCTGAACAGTTGCTCCGCCCCACCAACTTTTGGGGAACGAATGCTCAATATTCATTCCTGCGCCGGCTGCACCTTGAGAAGTAGACATTACCCATTCTTTTTCCGCAGAGTAACGATCGATGAAGTATCCTCTTTCATCACGGTCGGTAGACCAAAAGCCCCACCAGGTATGCCCTTTTTTAGAACCATACTCAAGCACATTGGCTTTTTTGATGATGTCATGTATTGCCGTCTTCAGTTCAGCGCCTTTTTTGCCTTTGAGTGAACTGTAATAGCCTTCGGGAATCTGTGCTAGCATAGGGAGTGCCGGCATTACACTTACCAAGAAAGCAAGTGACAAACGTAGTAATTTTTTTCTCATATAATTAATCGTTATTATATTGTTTTGGCGCAAAGTTACAAAATCTTTTTATAAGTTCCAACTTTTTGCACAAGATTTTGATGGTGTATATGCTATTGTCATGATAATGTTATGGGTTGGTAGTAAACTTGTAAAAAAAGTCTGGCAACAGGAGCTGTTCCTCGAAGGGATGATAAACAAAAAAATGATGCATAAGCCACCATGTGACTCATACATCATTTTCTAAATTCATTTCTCTGTTCAGAGGTTATTTCTGCAGAGGTATCTTCTTGACGCGACGCTCGTGACGGCCACCCTCAAAGGTAGCTTTGAAGAACTCGTCGAGGATAGCCTCGGCAGTCTTGTTGTCAATGAAACGTCCAGGAAGCACGATGACATTGGCATCATTGTGCTGGCGGATAAGTTGGGCGATATCCTTGTTCCAAGCCAAGCCCGCACGTACACCCTGGTGCTTGTTAAGAGTCATAGCCATACCTTCACCGCTGCCGCAGATACCGATACCAGGATAGACATCTCCATTCTCAATGCCTTCTGCCAAAGCATGGGCAAAATCAGGATAGTCTACGCTTTCGTCGCTATATGTGCCATAATCCTTAACAGGATAACCCTTCTTTTCTAAATACTGCAAAACGAATTGCTTCATTGGAAAACCTGCGTGGTCGCTGGCCAATCCTACTGTCTTTACTTCCATAATCATTACGTTTTAAGTTATTTACTCTGCCAAGAATGCCTTCACTTGCTTGTAGACATTCTCGCCTGTATATCCCAATTTCTCATCGAGCACCTTGTATGGGGCAGAGAAGCCAAAGCTCTCCAAGCCGAATACCTTGCCGTTGGCACCTACCAGTCCCTCGAGTGTGACAGGCAAACCTGCTGTCATACCGAAGATCTTGGCGTTCTTAGGCAATACGCTCTCCTGATATTCCTTGCTCTGGCTGCGGAACAAGCCCTCTGAAGGAGCACTTACCACGCGTACCTTGATACCGTCCTTGCGCAAAGCCTCGGTACCAGCCTCCAATGTAGAAACCTCAGAACCGCTTGCTACGAGGATAACATCTGGATTCTCGTCGCTGCCAGCCACGATATAGGCACCCTTGGCTGCCTGCTCGTAGTCGTTGCCCTCTGGCAGTTTGGCTATGCCCTGGCGAGAGAAGATGAGCGCTGTAGGAGTATCGATATTCTCCATAGCGAGCTTCCAGCAAACTGTTGTCTCGTCGGCATCAGCTGGGCGGAATACGCGTACACTGTCCTTGCCGGCATGGTTCTTCAACTTTTCCATCAAGCGAATCTGTGCCTCCTGCTCTACAGGCTCGTGGGTAGGTCCGTCCTCACCCACACGGAATGCATCGTGAGTCCAGATGAACTTGACAGGAACCTGCATCAAGGCTGCGATACGAATAGCTGGTTTCATATAGTCGGAGAATACAAAGAATGTACCCATTGCTGCTATCACGCCACCGTGAAGCATCATACCGATACACATATCTGCCATGGTAAGTTCGGCTACACCAGCCTGGAAGAAAGCTCCAGAGAAGTCACCACGTACCATGCTCTTGGTCTTCTTGAGGAAGCCGTCGGTCTTGTCGGAGTTAGAGAGGTCGGCAGAAGCGCAGATCATGTTAGGAACCTGTTCTGCCAAAACACCCAAACAAGCAGCAGATGCTGCACGGGTGGCAGAACCTGCCTTCTGTTCTATCTTGCTCCAGTCTACCTTTGGAGCCTTGCCAGAGAACCATTCATCCATCTGGGCGCTCTTCTCTGGGTTGGCCTTGCGCCATTCTGCCTCGGCAGCCTTACGCTCGGCAACAATCTTCTTCAACTCCTCGGCACGCTTGGCGTAGAGTTCTTTTACATCGTCGAAGATAACGAATGGATTCTCAGGGTCTCCACCGAGGTGCTTGATAGTATTGATATAGGCATCTCCACCGAGAGGAGCGCCATGAGTATTGATGCAAGCCTCATAGCTTGTACCATCGGCACGCAAGGCTCCCTTGCCCATCACGGTTTTACCAATGATAAGGGTAGGACGCTCCTGCTCCTGCTGAGCTGCTGTGAGGGCTTCACGAATCTGAGCTACGTCGTTGCCATTAATCTTGATGACATTCCATCCCCATGCCTTATACTTCATCTCGGTGTTTTCGGTCATCACAACGCCACACTCTGTAGAGAGCTGGATATCGTTGGAGTCGTAGAACATGATGAGGTTGTTCAAACCCAGGTTGCCTGCAATACGGCCTACACCCTGAGAGATTTCCTCCTCTACGGCACCATCAGAGATGTATGCATAGATTTTGTGCTGCATCATGGTAGAGCCTAAACGTGCCTCAAGGAACTTCTCGGCTACGGCAGCACCAGCTGCAATAGCATGTCCCTGACCCAATGGACCGCTTGAGTTCTCTATGCCACGAGCTACATCGAGCTCTGGATGTCCTGGAGTTACAGAACCCCACTGACGGAACTGCTGGAGGTCGTCCAAGGTAAAGAAGCCACGCATGGCCAAACCTGCATAGAGCATAGGGCTCATGTGACCAGGATCGAGGAAGAAACGGTCGCGGCCTGTCCATGTTGTGTCTGATGGGTCGTATACCAAGAACTCTGAGAAGAGTACGTTGATGAAGTCTGCACCACCCATAGCACCACCTGGGTGACCAGAGTTTGCTTTTTCTACCATAGAAGCAGCCAGAATACGGATATTATCGGCTGCATGATTCATAACTTTAATGTCGTTCATAAACACAAATTGTATTAAATATTTTGTATGGTCTTTCTTGTGATTTTGAATTTTTCCACAAATATACTATTTTATTTTTAAAACAACAATAGATTTTGCCGGAATTTTCACTTTTAGCGCTTTTTTACTTATTTTGGCATCCTTGAATACGGAAGGCTTGACGTTTTGAGGGTGTTGTTTAGTTTATTAGGTCTTTGATACGAATTCAGGATTATGGTTTCTTGTTGGCTACTGCAGCCTGCTCGATAGCCAGTCCTGCCTTATAGGTCTCGATGTACTTGTCGAAGCCCGCCACGTCTAATCATTGCTTCTTTTTCTGTCCGTAGTATGCATTGGGCCCATGTTTGCGGCTGAAGTGCTTCTCTACGAGCAGAGGGTTCATGGTGGTATTCTTGTTTACCGTGAAAGAGATGAACGCCATCTTGGCAACCTGTTCTGCCACTACTGCATGATAAACAGCCTCGTCGGCATCCTTGCCCCAAGTGAAAGGACCATGGTTCTTTACCAATACGCCTGGGGTATGAACAGGATTGATGTTTCCCTTCTTGAAGCGGTCTACAATAACCACTCCTGTATTGTGTTCGTATTCTGCCATCTGGTCGGCAGTCATATCGTCGGTGCAAGGTATGCAGTCGTGAAAATAGTCGGCATGAGTGGTGCCGATATTAGGGAGGTCCAAACCTGCCTGAGCCCAGGCTGTGGCATAGGTGGAGTGGGTGTGTACGACACCTCCCAATTCAGGGAAAGCACGATATAATACCAGGTGTGTAGGAGTGTCGGATGAAGGGTTGAGATCGCCTTTCACTACCTTTCCTGTGGCTAAGTCAACTACCACCATGTCGCTTGCCTTCATTGTTTCGTAACTCACTCCTGATGGTTTGATGACTACAAGACCTTTCTCGCGGTCGATTGCGCTTACATTGCCCCAGGTGAAGAGAACGAGGTGATGCTTCACAAGGTCAAGATTGGCCTTGAATACTTTTTCTTTTAATTCTTCTAACATCGTTTCTTATGTTTTTTTATTGAAATATCGTAAATTATTGAGTTAGGGAATTGGGTTGAGGAGTTAAGACAATTCTCTTTTTATCCAAGCAAATAAAGGTTTACTTGAGTTTAAACGAAGGATCTTGTGCGTAAGCTTTCTTGTTGAAGCGATAGAGAGCAGCTCCGCGTCGTGAGCCAGCTTTGTCTATCAGTTCGGTCTTTTCTATGAAGTCGATATCCTTGATACGTTTACGGAAGTTGCGCTTGTCAATTTCTTCGTCCATCACCGCCTCGAAAACATGTTGCAGTTGGGTGAGGGTAAACAGATTGGGCAGAAGTTTGAAACTCAAAGGTTCTGTGTTGATGCGTCGGCGTATCTGGCTGATGGCATCTTGTATCATCTGGTTGTGGTCGGCGTAGAGCTGGGGCAAGTCCTTAAGGCTTACCCATTCCAAACCATGTTGTTCTCTGAGCTTGTCGTCATAGTCTACCACATTGATGAGGGCACAATAGGCAACCGATATAACTCGTTCGCCCGGGTCACGGTCTATATTGCCGAATGCTCCTACCTGTCTGATGTATAGGTTTTTCATACCTGTTAGGTCGAGAATGACACGGTTGGCAGCTTCTTCGAGGCTTTCGTGTTGTCCTACGAATCCACCATAGAGGGACCATTCGTCTCTTCCTGGGTCCATCTTGCGTTTACCTATTAATACTTGAAGGTTCTTTCCGTCAAAACCGAAGATGATGCAGTCAACAGCGACGAAGACTTTAGTATATTCTTTATAAAATTGAGTCATGTTTATAAAAATATGTTATGATTTTATGGAATTCTTGTCGGGCACACTGAGTGATACTACACGACATTTTAAGGTACTGTATTAGTTGCCATTTTGTTTTGGGTGTAAAATTACATTAATTAGTTTAAAGTTGTATCATTTTTGCTAAAGTATTTTTCCGGTAAAGTGTGTCTTTAACACTATTTGTATAAAATAAAAGAGCAAGTCCTTGTTTTATTAAAGAACTTGCTCTTATTTGAGTGATATAATCGTTAATTATAAAATCTTGATATAATCGCTATATATAATAATGTATTAATTTGAAAAGTAGTTGTTGTTAGCATACCTTGTGTGATCCTTCAGAGATGATGACAGGATAAACTTCAGGTTCATGACCATATTTGGCTGCAAATTTAGCTTTTGTATCTGCAATGAACTTATCGTAGATGTCATCCTTTACAAGGTTGATGGTACAGCCTCCAAAGCCACCACCCATAATACGGCAGCCTGTTACACCATTCTCTTTGGCTACGTCATTCAGGAAGTCAAGTTCCTCACAACTAACCTCGTATTCCTTGCTCAGACCATAGTGTGTCTCGTACATCTTCTGACCAACAGTTTCGTAGTCACCTTTCTCAAGAGCATCGCATACTGCCAGCACGCGGTCTTTCTCGCCCAATACGAAATGAGCACGGCTGTAGTCTTCTTCGCCCACTTCTGCACGGACCTCTTCAAGTTGTTCCCATGTGCAGTCGCGCAAGGTCTCAAACTTGGCTTCAGGATGTTTGGCAGCAATATGCTTTACCACGTTCTCGCAAGAGTTACGACGGTCGTTGTATGGTGACCCCGCCAACTCGTGTTTTACCTTAGAGTTGACCAGACAGAGTTTGTAGCCCTTTGGTTCGAATGGGAAGTACTCAAATTCGCGGCTATTGCAGTCGAGACGCATGAGTTTTCCTTCCTTTCCGAATACGCTGGCAAACTGGTCCATGATACCGCAGTTGACACCTACATATTTATGTTCTGTAGCCTGACCTGCCAAGACAAGATCCCACTTAGAAATCTTGTTGTCACCAAACAAGTCGTTCAAGGCAAAGGCGAAACAACTCTCAAGAGCAGCAGAAGAAGACATACCAGCACCGAGAGGCACATCACCATAGAAGGCCGCATTGAAGCCTTTCACATCTACGCCCAAAGCCTTCATTTCCTGACATACACCATAGATATAGCGTGCCCATGAAGCACGTGGACCCTCAGGGTCGTCTACCTTGAACTCCACACGGTCCTTCAAGTCGATAGAGTAGAGCATGACAGTGTTAGTTCCGTTAGGACGGATTTCAGCCATGATACCTTTGTCTACTGCACCGGGGAAAACGAATCCTCCATTATAATCAGTATGCTCACCAATCAGGTTGATACGACCTGGTGACATATAAATGTTTCCAGTTTTGCCGTCGAAATGCTTAATGAAGCGGCTTCTTACTTTTTCAATATCCATAATCAGTTAAGTTTTTTTAGTTGTTTATTAAAGATTTGTCGGTTATATAAAAGCCCTAAGGCATTAAAAACCTCAGGGCTATCATATTTCGTAGTTTTTATTCTACAGGAATATCCTTGTTGACATTCTTGCAGCCAGCTACAGCATAGAACAGCATGTATGCCATACAGATGAGAGGCACAATATAACTTGTCATATAGCCTCCATTATCAGCGATGAAGTTCTGTACCAATGGAATTAATCCACCACCTACTACCATCATCATGAAGATACCAGAAGCCTGGGCGGTATATTTACCAAGACCCTCAGTAGCAAGATTGAAGATACATGCCCACATGATGGATGTGCAGAGACCGCAGAGAACCAGGAACATGGCAGCAATAGGTACGGTTACCATCTGGAAGGAAGTACCAGTGAATACAGGCATTTCAACCGTTGTAGACTTACCCAAAAGAACTGCGAGAAGGATGAAAATGATGCCGGCACTATTGGCAAAAATCATCATCTGGCGACTTGATACCTTATCAGCGATAAAGCTCGAGCAGAGACGGCCTACCAACATCAAGAGCCAGTAGGTACCTGCTACGAATCCACCGATAGCGGCAGCATTAGCCAATACGACTCCGTTGATCAAACCACCGCCATTGGCTGTAGTGTCAGAGATGTAGAAATTCAATGTACCAGGAATACCTACTTCAACGCCTACATATACGAAGATGGCGAGAACACCAAGGTTGAAGTGACGGAATGCCCAAGGTGAGTGCTCGAATACTGTCTTGTCTGTAGTCTTGCCCATCTCTGGATCCTGAATAGGAATGAAAATCAAGATGAAGAAGGCTGCTGCGAATACAGCAAGGGCGATGTAAAGTACCAGATTTACGTCTACCATCTTTGTGTTGGCTGTTACGGTTCCGATAAGTGCACCTACGAGCATAGGAGTTAAAGTACCAGACAAGCTGTTGAGTGTACCTCCTATGAGGTTCAACTGGTTACCACGATTGCCACCGCCACCGAGAAGGTTCAGCATAGGATTCACTACTGTATTCAGAATACATACAGCGAAACCAGAGATGAACGCTCCGAAGAGGTAAACGGCGAATCCAGAGATATCGGCACCGAACTTACCAGAAATGAACTGGATGAATACGCCTACAAAACCAGTAGCAATACCGGTGAGGGCAGTCTTCTTGTAACCAATCTTGGTGAGCAACTTGCCTGCGGGTATACCCATGAAGAGATAAGCTAAGAAGTTCATGGCGTTACCCAACATACCTATCATGTTGGCACTACCGCTGTCGGCGAATACATTTTTCCAGATGACTCCGATAGGAGCTGCCAGGTTCGTAACAAACGAAATCATAGCGTAAAGAAACATCATCGTGATGATGGCGATGATATTACCATTTTTGTTTTGGTTTTCCATTTTTAATTGTTTGATAGTTGATATTGTTATTATTTAATTATTCTGGGTTTGTTCTCATCGTAAAAAAGAATACAACTCTATATTATAATCTATATTAAGAATGTTATTCAAGAATATGATTTTCTTTAGGAAATGTGGTTGCTTTTTCAAACGAGAAAATGGAGCAGACGCTTTTCGAGTACCTGCTCCATATATATATAATAAGGTGTTATTTCTCTACACCAAACTTATAAATAGTTTTCTGTGTGTAGGTGTCGCCTGGTTTCAAGCGGCAACTTGGGAAGTATGGATGGTTAGGTGTGTCAGGGAACTTCTGTGCCTCGAAGCAAACAGCGCTACGGCGTGGGAATGTGGCGCCATGCTGACCAGAGATACCAGTCAGGAAGTTGCCAGTATACATCTGCAAGCCTGGTTCGGTGGTGTAAACCTCCATTGTGCGGCAACTAACAGGATCCTTGATCTTTGCTGCGAAACTCAACTCGCCTTCCTCTTTCTTATTGAGAACGAAGTTGTGGTCGTAGCCCTGTCCGTTCTTTATCTGCTCGTTGTCGGCATCGATGTCCTGGCCTATGGTCTTTGGAGTACGGAAATCGAAAGGAGTACCCTCTACCTTGAGAATTTCGCCGGTAGGGATAGAAACCTTGTCTATAGGGAGATAATAGTCTGCGTTTACCTGACAGATAATGTTGTCGATAGTAGGTGTTGGGTTGGCAATTCCCTGAATAGAGAAGAATGCGTGGTGTGTCAGGTTGACAATTGTCAACTTGTTGGTTGCTGCCTGATACTTGATGACAAGCTCATCGTCATCTGTCAAAGTATAAGCCACCCATACGTTCAACTCACCGGTAAAACCTTCTTCGCCATAAGGACTTGCATATTTGAGAACTACAGCATTGCTGCTTACCTGCATGGCATCCCATACGTGTGCATGAAATCCTGTAGGACCGCCATGAAGATGGTTAGGACCGTCATTGCGAGCCAACTGGTATTCTTTGCCATGGAGTGTGAACTTGCCATCCTTGATGCGGTTTCCATAGCGGCCAATAAGTACGCTCAGGAAAGGCTCAGGAGAATTGATGACATCCTGTATGTTGTCATGTCCTTGAATAAGGTTGGCGTAATTTCCGTCCTTGTCGGGCATCATGATGGCTACAATGGCGCCTCCATAATTGGTTACGGCAACCTCATTACCGTTACTGTTTTTCAGTACGAACAAGTCTGTCTGCTTGCCATTGACTGTGGTCTGAAAATCTTCTCTTTTCAGACCGCACTTATTTGCTGGTTCTGTATTCATAATATCCCAATTGTTTAGTTATTCGAATGTTTTAAAGTTACATACTGCAAAGTAAATAAAAAAAAATGATTACAACAAATTTTTTTGCAACTTATTTGATTTAAAAAAACTAAAATATATTATGCCAGCAAATCGGCTACCACATAGCTCGAACCTCCCACGAAGATGAAGTCGGTATTCTTTGCTTCTCTTTTTGCAGCTTCAAATGCTTCTTTTACAGACAGATATGTGTTGCCAGCAAGATCATGTTCCTGTGCCATCTTGCATAGCTTTTCCACGGGTATAGCCCTCTTTGTTGAGGCTTGTGTCCAGTAGTAGGTTGTGTCTGTTTTAGGAAGCAACTCCAGTACACTTGACACATCTTTGTCGTCCACCATTCCGAAGACGATATGTCGGTGTGTGCATGGTTGTTTTTCAATCTGTTGGCTTAGAAATTTCCATCCAGCCACGTTGTGTCCCGTATCGCAGATGACAAGAGGTTTGTCGTTCAGTTTTTCCCAACGTCCGCGCAGTCCTGTCGTCTCGCATACGTTGGCAAATCCTTTTAGGATGGCTTCTTTGCCGACGATGCTTTTGTCGAGCAGGATAGATATGGCGCAAAGTATGGTTCTTGCATTTTCTTCCTGATAGATTCCCCGGAGTTCCATCTCTATAGGTCCGAAAGTATGGGCGCCTAACACGTGACGACCTTCCGCAGTTGTTGCAACGGTGTCGTTGCTGAAGGCAGATTCCTCTGAGAAGATGACGGGAGCCTTTCTTTCCTTTCCTATGGTTTCGAACACAGGACGGGTTTCTGTGGTGGTGGTTCCTATCACTACGGGCACATCTTCCTTGATGATGCCAGCCTTCTCGAAAGCTATTTTCTCAAGGGTGTCGCCAAGTAGCTGGGTGTGGTCGTAGCTGATGTTTGTGATGATGGACAGGATGGGGGTGATGATGTTTGTACAGTCGAGGCGTCCTCCCAATCCCACTTCTATGACGGCATAGTCTACCTGTTGTTCTTTGAAATACTTGAAAGCCAGGGCTGTGGTTAGTTCAAAGAAGGATGGATGCAAGGGCTCGAAGAAGAAACGTTCCTCTTCTACAAAGTCTACCACATATTGTTCGGGAATGCATTCGCCGTTGATGCGTATTCTCTCGCGGAAATCTACCAGGTGTGGCGAGGTGTAGAGTCCTACTTTGTATCCTTGTGCCTGAAGGATGGCAGCAATGGTGTGTGAGCAGGAGCCTTTGCCGTTGGTTCCTGCCACATGGATGGTTTTGAAATACTGATGGGGATGACCGAAGTGCTCATCCAGGGCATGTGTGGTTTGCAGTCCGGGTTTGTATGCTGTGGCGCCTACCTTTTCGAAAACGGGAGTTCTCGTAAACAGATATTCTGTCGTTTCTTTGTAGTTCATATATGTGTATATATATAGGTGTGTGTCTTCATTAATGATAAAGAGCAATCCTGTTCTTCTTGTTTTGGAGAAGAGGATTGCTCTTAGTTTTATTTTGAAAAATTACTTGAACAGATTTTTCAAACTGTCGAAGAGCGTCTTCTTCGTAGCATTGTCTGCCTTGAAGTTCTCGCTGTCCTTCAGTTTCTTAATCAGTTCTTTCTCTTCCTTGGTAAGTGTCTTGGGGACATAGACGGTTACGTTGCAGATGATGTCTCCCTTGCCATATCCGTAGCCTTTTACGGCTGGCAGTCCTTTTCCGCGCAGGCGAATCTGCTTGCCAGGCTGTGTGCCAGGCTCAATCTTGACAGTGGTCTTGCCCTCTATGGTAGGAACATCTACCTCGCCTCCCAAAGTAGCAGTGGCAAAATCGAGAACCAGGTTGTAGTAGAGGTTCTGTCCGTCGCGCTCGAAGGTGTCGTTGCTTTCCTCGCTGATGAGGACCTGTATATCTCCGGGGTATCCGTTGCGCTTTCCGGCATTTCCCTTTCCTGCTACGGTGAGTACCATTCCGTCCTGAACTCCGGCAGGAATGTTGATTTCCACTACCTCGTCGCCTTTTACAACACCATCGCCGCCACAGGTCTTACACTTGTTCTTGATAACAGTGCCTTCTCCGTGACAGGTAGGGCAGGCGGCTTGAGTCTGCATCATGCCAAAAATGGAGCGAACGCTCTTGATGGTATAGCCTGTTCCATGACAAGTGTTGCAAGTTTCGGGCTTGGCTCCACCTTCACTTCCTGTACCCTGACAGTCGGGGCACTTCAGGTCTTTATGAACTTTGAACTTTTTTGTGACACCGTTGGCAACTTCCTTCAAATTGAGTTTTACCTTGATTCTCAGGTCGCTTCCCTGGTGCATTTGTGGCTGTGCGCTGCCTCCGAAGCCGAAGCCTCCACCTCCATGTCCGCCAAAGATATCGCCGAACATAGAGAAGATGTCGTCCATGTTCATGCCTGCGCCGCCTCCGAATCCTCCGAATCCACCTTGTGGACCATTGAATCCAAACTGGTCATACTGCTGTCTCTTCTGAGGGTCGCGCAGTACGTCGTAAGCCTCGGCGGCTTCCTTGAACTTTTCCTCTGCCTCCTTATTGTTAGGATTGCGGTCAGGGTGATATTTGATGGCTATCTTTCGGTAAGCCTTCTTGATTTCATCGTCGGATGCCGACTTGTCGACGCCAAGCACCTCGTAATAGTCTCTCTTAGCCATTTGCTAATGTTGAATTCTTTATGTTTTATTTATTCTTGTTCTATTGTCCTACGGCAACTTTAGCGTGGCGTATTACTTTGTCGTTGAGTGTGTAGCCGGTCTGGATGCAGTCTATAACCTTTCCTTTCTTGTCATCGCCCATACCGGGCACCATGGCAACAGCCTCGTGATAGTCTACATCGAAATCTTTGTCCTGTGTCTCGATCTTCTTGACACCAAGGCTTTCGAGGGCTTTGCTGAATTTATTGAAAATCATCTGCACACCTTCCTTGATGACTTTAGGATCCTCGCTCTTGTCGGCAATGGCACGTTCAAAGTCGTCCAGAATAGGCAGGATGGCAGCGATTGTCTTCTCACCGCCATTGAGGATGAGGTCTGCTTTCTCCTTCAGGGTGCGCTTGCGGTAGTTCTCAAATTCGGCAGTCTTGTAGAGCAACTGTTTTTTGAGTGATTCTACTTCCTGTTCTGCCTTGGCGAGAGGATCAAGTTCCTCTTTCTCTTTCTCTTTACCGTCTTCGGCTGACAGGTTGTCAGTCTGAGCCTGTTCTGCCTGCTTTTCTGTCTGCTGCTCGTCAACCTTCTCGTTGGCGTTGGCATCTTCTATCTTGATTTCTTTTTCTTTAGACATAATGAATGTTGTTTTTTTGTTTAACACGTTTTGTGGCGTGTGTTGCAAAAAACATGCCAACCTACTTGTTCCTTTCGAAATGGTGGGGTTGGCATGTTGTTTCTTATACGTTGTACATCTTGGCTTTCTGCTCCTTGATAGCCTCGTCGTAGATGTACTCATCGTACGACATGAGCTTGTCGATGGTGCCCGATGGGGTCAGCTCGATGATGCGGTTGGCTACCGTGTTGATGAACTCGTGGTCGTGGCTGGCGAATAGCACATTTCCCTTGAAGCCTATCAGGTTGTTGTTGAAAGCCTGAATGCTTTCCAGGTCCAGATGGTTGGTAGGTGTGTCGAGAATCAGACAGTTGGCGTTCTGCAGCTGCATACGAGCTATCATACATCTCATCTTCTCGCCTCCCGAGAGCACGTTTACCTTCTTCAAAACCTCCTCGCCGCTGAAGAGCATACGACCTAAGTAACCCTTCATGGCCACCTCGTTGCCCGGACCGTACTGGCTGAGCCAGTCTACCAGGTTCTTGTCGCTCTGGAAGAATTCGGTGTTGTCGAGTGGGAGATAGGCTGTTGTGATGGTTACGCCCCACTTGTATTCTCCTGCGTCAGCCTTTCTGTTGCCATTGATGATTTCGAAGAGGGCGGTCATGGCCTTGGGGTTATGAGAGAGGAATACCACCTTCTCGTCTTTCTCGATGTTGAAGTTTACGTTGTCGAAGAGAACTGTTCCATCCTCATCGACAGCTTTCAAGCCTTCCACCTCAAGAATCTGGTTGCCAGGCTCGCGGTCCATCTGGAAGATGATGCCTGGGTACTTACGGCTTGAAGGACGAATCTCCTCGACGTTGAGCTTCTCGAGCATCTTCTTGCGGGATGTGGTCTGCTTACTCTTAGCCACGTTGGCAGAGAATCGGCGGATGAACTCTTCCAACTGCTTTTTCTTTTCCTCAGCCTTCATCTTCTGGTTCTGAGCCTGGCGCAGAGCCAACTGTGAACTCTCGTACCAGAAAGAGTAGTTTCCGGCAAACATGGTTATCTTGCCGAAGTCGATATCTACGGTCTGGGTGCTCACAGCATCGAGGAAGTGACGGTCGTGAGAAACCACCAATACGGTTTGCTCCACGTTGCTCAGATATTCCTCCAACCATTCCACGGTGTCGAGGTCGAGGTCATTGGTAGGCTCATCGAGCAACAGGTTGTCTGGGTTTCCGAAGAGGGCTTTTGCCAGCATGACACGTACCTTCTCAGTATTTGAAAGCTCGCCTACGAGCTTGTTGTGCTTGTCTTCCTGTACACCAAGGTTCTGAAGCAGCTGGGCAGCATTGCTCTCAGCCTCCCATCCGTTCATCTCGGCAAACTTCAACTCCAAGTCGGCAGCACGGTTGCCGTCTTCCTCGGTCATCTCTTCCTTAGAGTAGAGGCGCTCGCGCTCCTTCATGTTTTCCCAAAGAGGCTGGTGACCCATCAGAACGGTGTCCATGACGCGGAACTCATCATATTTGAAGTGGTCCTGCTCCAATACCGAGAGGCGCTCGCCTGGTCCTAATTCCACGCTTCCCTTGTTGGGCTCCAGATCTCCGCTGATGGCGCGAAGGAAGGTAGACTTACCGGCACCGTTGGCACCAATAATACCATAAATGTTACCGTGAGTGAACTTGAGGTTTACGTCCTTATAGAGGACTCTCTTTCCAAATTGTATCGCTAAATTGGTTACAGTTATCATTAACTTAAAAGTTTATTGTATGTTATTTTCAAATTTGGATGCAAAGGTACAAAAAATATTTGTAAATCAGAAATTTAGTGATGAAAAGGACTTAATATTTAGTTAAAAACATGGATATTTTTTGTCAATCGAACAAAAAGGCATAAATTTGTAGACCAAAAACGATTTACAACTGATATGCGACAAGAAAACAATAAGTGGCAGAAGCGCGCTGACAGGGGAGGGTTTGGAGTCCCCAATGAGTATGACCATTATGTGGTCAGCAAGCCTGCGCCTCTGTTGGAATGGCTGTTGGAAAACGACAAGAGTTCGAGTAAGACCAAAATCAAGCAGATACTGCAAGGCCGTGGCATCCGTGTTGAAGGCAAGACGATCACCAAGTTCGACTATCCTCTGAGACCCGGCATGAAGATTGCCGTCAGCAAGTCGAAGAAGAACCAGGAAACCTTCAAGAGCAAGTATCTCAAGATTGTTTACGAAGACCGGTATTTGGTGGTGGTGGAAAAGCAGATCGGCATACTGAGTATGGCGGCAGGACATTCATCGCTCAATGTGAAGACCGTGCTCGACGACTACTTCCACAAAACTCGTCAGAACTGTCAGGCTCATGTGGTGCATCGACTCGACCGTGATACCAGCGGATTGATGATTTATGCCAAGGACAAGCAGACCGAACTTGCCTTGGAGGATGACTGGCATCACAACGTATACGACCGCCGTTATGTGGCTTTGGTGTCGGGCGAGATGGAGGAAGATGAAGGAACTGTAGCCAACTGGCTGAAGGACAATAAGGCATATATTACTTATAGCAGTGATACGGACAATGGCGGCAAATATGCTGTCACTCACTATCATACGCTTCAGCGCTCAACTGATTATTCACTTGTAGAATTTAAATTGGAGACGGGGCGTAAGAACCAGATACGTGTTCATACTGCCGATATGGGGCATCCTGTATGTGGCGATATCAAATATGGAAATGGAGATGATCCTTGCCATCGCTTGTGCCTTCATGCCTATGTGCTTTGCTTCTATCATCCCGTCACGCATCAGCCCATGGAGTTTGAGACTCCTATCCCACCAGAATTTCGCCGAGCTTTGAAATCATAACATCTAAAGAAAAGACATGAATCATTTTGAATATTACGTTTTTGCCCTCATCGTGCTGATTGTGGGCTTCCTGATAGTGAAGAAAGTTGCTACCTGCTTGTTCAAGACAGTAGTAACTGTCATAGTGCTTGCCATCTTGGCCGGCATTTATTTCCTGGCAAACTGAAAAAACGAAGCCGGCTTCGTTCGCCAACGAAGTAGCTTGCGATAGTCAACGAAGCTGCTTGCGATGGTCAACGAAGCCGGCTTCGTTTTTTCCTTTTACTACAACTATTTGTGGTTTAACGATTTTAGTTGACCACTTTACGCTTTATTAATAATACGAGTTG
>ERZ1026878.666-NODE-666-length-25079-cov-11.966073_pt1 | contig 25079 bp, 17 predicted proteins | sample MGYA00380169_ERZ1026878 | MGnify/ENA primary metagenome ERZ1026878 (study PRJEB33269, sample SAMEA4719805) | human gut metagenome | biome: human-associated habitat; feature: organic feature; material: feces | place: Cameroon | collected 2013-10 ...
TTGTGCTAAAAGTTACGATTGGCATAGCAAAGCTTTAGACGGCCACCTTATCCTGTGTCGTTGTCCACACAAGCAGGAAGGTGGGCGCTATTGTATATTTCTTAATGGCCCACAATGTGAGCATTTCGTGAGACGACTTAAAAAAGAGAGTTCAATGTAATAGACTACTCTCCATTTCGACAAATTACAGGTCATCCATGATTTGTTTTCTAAGTTTATCTTGATTGGCGTTATCAAAGTAACTTAGCATGACATAACAAGTAAAACTTTGATGTGTAATCTCTAACTGTATCTCACCGTTGTCACCAGAAAAGACACTATAGTATTTACATCTATCCATTCCGAGTTCGTGCTTTTTTGAATTATCATCATTTGCATAATTATTTTGGAATCTTTCTACGCAGTCTTTCGGATCACCGTATTTTTCTGTGAGCATTGATTTGTAATTCAAATAGCAACGCTCCAAGTCTCCCCATTTTTCCATTTCAGGAAAAATCACTGAAACCTTACATATCATACCACTTTTATCTGCGACAGCTCCAATAGTGCAATCTTTGTAACCAGCAAATTCGCCTTTCAGTAGAGAAACTCCATCTTGAATACCTATTGGCATAAACCCTTTGCCTTTCAGTTGATTTGTAAAGGATTGAAGAGTTCCTTCCATAGGTATCCCTTTAAACTTCATATGCTCTGTTTGAGCATAACTAATACCGACAACAAATGTCATAAGTAAAGTCAATAAAAAATGCTTCATAATTTGTATGTTTAATGTTTAAGATATTTTCAAAATGCTTCAAAGCCAAACATTAACATATTCTGTTAACTATTGACAAATCAACGTTTTTAGTATCATGTTGTCTTTGCTACATAATTCATAATTGTCTATTTCACTTCAACGTTTTTCTATAAATACCATGCCCCTTATATAATCTATATTCGATTTCATTCAGCAACAAAGAGAATGGAAGAAAATCTATGTCGTCTATTAGGAAACCAATATCATCCATATCTATTTCACGTTCTGAAATGCGGCCAAGAGTTACATGCAATCTAAAGTTGGACTGTATTTGTGACTCCGTAGCACAAATATCTCTACGGATATTGTCAACTATGTTTAGAAGTTCAGTTGGTATATTCTCACTCGTTAGGTGTACGATCTGTAAACCAGAATTAGTTGTGAATATATCAAGTTTATCAAATGTAACGTTTATTGCAGGTACATTATTCAAATTGCTTTCAATGATGTTTTTTACAACATTAATATTATGTGTATAATCTATGAAAGCTATTGTGATGTGATAGAAGGCTTTTTGCCAAAGAACGGGAATGTCCTTTAGTACACTTCTAAGTTCCTCAAACCATGGTTCGTCATAAGTAATAGGAACCTTTATCTCAACATAACTTTTCGTATTCATTTCTATTTATGTTTCATTCGTTACAAAATTACAACTATAATGTGCAGTCTATCTTCACAATTACAATAAGAATATCTTTATCCCCATTCTTTATATCTAAATTATAAAAGAGAGACTTTGGAGAAGCAAAATTACAGAAAATACTGAAGAATTGACTAGAAAATCAATTATTTTGCATGATGAATGAGATTTATACAATATTATCAGAAGGTTTCTCGTTTAAATAATGTACTTTTGTATGTAATATAAAGGAATAATATGGATAGTAAACCATTAAATCGAATCAAAGTAGTGATGGCTGAACGCATGGTCACAAATAAAGACCTTAGCGAAATGTTAAACAAAGATACAGCCACCATATCAAGGTGGGTAACGAATACTTCGCAACCCACTTTGGAAAGTCTCATTGAGATTGCCAAGGCTTTAAAATGCGAAATAGGTGAACTTGTTCGTATGGACGATTCATCTATACTTAAAAAACAACCCTAACTCTAATTAGTTTCGTTCTATGCCAATCAATAAAAATGCTTTGTTGCGTTACCGCATTCTTGACAGTTGTTTTAGTGATTATCATCATTATTACGATATTGAAGAACTCGTTGATAAAGTTAACGAGGCTTTTATAGATATGTATGGTAAAACTGTAAGTCTTCGTCAAATACGTGCAGACATATCATACATGAAAGATAGGGTGTCATACAATGCTCCAATAGAAGCTATTCCTTATGATGGCAAGAAATGCTACTATCGCTATTCTGACCCTAACTTTTCCCTATTTAACAGTGATTTAAACTTTGAAGAAGCAATGAAATTGCGTTCAACAATAGAAATGCTTGGTCGTTTTAGGGGAATTCCTGGTAATTGGTGGCTCGAAGAGGTTATTTCTAATTTAGAATATAGATTTGGCGTAAAAGCCAATAGCGAAAATGTTGTTACCTTTGAACAAAATGAACAATTAAAAGGGTTAGAGCATCTTTCTCCAATTATTGACGCTACTGTCAAGCACCAACCTCTTCTGTTGAAATATCGCAGTTACAATGGTAACGAAAAAACAGTAACGATTCATCCTTATCATGTTAAAGAATTCAACAATCGTTGGTTCTTATTTGGTCTTGAAGAATCCAAATATGGAAATCGCATTGCAAATCGTGCATTGGATAGAATTGAGAAGATTTCCTCATCTGAGGTAAAGTTTATACCCAACACGTTTATTGATTTCAATACTTATTTCAAGGATGTCGTTGGAGTGACTGTTCCAGAGGAAAAGCCAATAGAGCATATCGTTCTAAAATTCGGGAAGAAGCGCTTTCCGTATATTGTATCAAAGCCTATCCACCAGAGTCAAAGAGTTATATCAGAGGAAGAATGTATAATACAGATTGATGTTCGTCCAAACAACGAACTTGTTTCTCAAATATTTTCATTCTGTCCAGATGTTGAAGTGGTAGCCCCAACATGGTTTAGAAACGAAATCATCGAAAAAATTAAAGAAAGTATGCAAATGTATTTTGCTGTGTAGTTAGACTGCACAGAACAACAGTAACTTTGCAACAGAGTAAATAATCTAAAGTGCAGCAAGATTAGAAACAATAGTAATATGACAGAAGACAATAATACACAGAATATACATGTACAAGACATCATGCACTATGAAAGTAAGATATGGGAAGTTGCAGATTTGCTTCTTGCAGCAGGAATCAAGCAAAGCGATTTTCCTGTATATATGATGCCATTCTTCGCCCTTGTTATGGTGGAAGGCAGAATGATCAACACCATCAAGCGTGTTGAAAAAGAATACGGTGTAACCGCTTCTGGTAACACCGAAGAATTCAAGGCATTATATGATGCTGAAGAGTGTGGCTACAACGAGTATATCGTTATGCAAAACAAGACGCTGCAATCCATTTGCAATAACGACAATACTTTTGAACAGGATTTTACGGTATATCTCAAAGCCTTTGATGATGTATTGAAACAACTTCTGGGCATAGAACGTGAGAAGACTGATCAGAAGTTTCTGAATATGGACGGCATTGTGGCAGAGTTGCGCAAGAAGGGTATTCTTTTAGAAATTGCTTCTGCTTGGGCACAGATAGACCTTGCACCGTATGACAATTCTGCTATCACCACGCTTGAAGAACACATCAAGCGTCGCTGGGCAGACATCTCTGCAAGCACAGCTGGAGAACAATACACACCCGAAGATATTATTGAACTCATAGCCCGCATTGTGGCTTTGAAGGTGAATAAGCCAAAGGACGAACTTCTTCATGGCTATGACCCTACATGCGGTGGTGCGAACTTGCTTTTTGGTGTGTCTGATCGCCTGAAGAAGCAGGGCTATAAGCATATTAAGACATACGGTAGCGAGCTGAACGATGCTCTGTATGCCCTTGCTGCCATAGAATCACGTTTTCGTGAAATGTCGGTCATAAAATGTGGCAACACGCTTACTACTGTTCCTTTTGCCGATATGGAAGAAAGCTTCGACTTTATTGTGGCTAATCCTCCTTATGGTACAAAATGGAAGGGATATGAGAAGGAAATAAAGAACGATCGATTGGGCCAGTTTCCTGCCGACTTGCCTTCTATCAGCGATGGTCAGTTGCTTTTTATGCAACACATTCTGTGGCAACTTGCAGATACCGGCATTGCCGTAGAGGTGCATAATGGCTCAACACTTTTCAGTGGTGACGCAGGCAGTGGCGAGAGCAATATCCGCAAATACATATTCGACAAGGATTGGGTGGAAGCCATCATTCAGATGCCACAGCAGGAGTTTTTCAACACGGGCATCTATACCTATCTGTGGATAATGAACAAGAACAAGCCATTGGAGCGTAAGGGCAAAGTGGCTCTTATCGATGGTAGTAACCTGTGGCAACCCTTGAAGAAGTCAAAGGGTGATAAGCGCCGTGAGATGGGTGAAGAGCATCAAACCCGTATCGTAGAGGCATTGGCAAACTTCGAGACCTCGGACATCTGTAAGATTTATGACCGTGAGCATTTCTATTACAACAAACAATCGCTTACACTTACAGAGATTTCTGATGATGGCAGATATGTTGAGGAGACTGTATGCGAGGAAGGTAAAGCTTTCGTCATAAAGCATCCCACAGCTCTGACTGTAGGCGACACATGCTATGACGATCTCCAAGAGCTTTCTGCCAGCGACATCAAGACTATAGCAAAACGCGTGACAGAAGAAAAGCTGAACCTTGCCGTTTCGGTTGAGACAGAGAAGGACGGCGTTTATGCTTTCTGCCCCGAACAATGCACCATTCTTCACACCAAGGAAGACGGAACAGTAAGAGACCTTGGCTGTGGAGCATTTGCCTTTAAAGCCTCCACAGGCAAAAAAGGAACTATCAACAAAATCTCTATTGAGCCATATACCACTGGCGACTATGAGATTATTCCTCACCATAAGGACGAGACTGCCAATACAGCGGAGATAAACGCATTTATGGACAAGTATGTGTTCAAACCTTATTCTTTGGGCAAAAATATTGTTGGAGTTGAAATAAACTTCAACAAGGAATTTTATGTGCCTGAAAAGCTAGAAAAAGTGGAGGATGTATTGATGGAAATTGTCAAAATAGAAAAGGAAATTGGAGGCATTCAATTATGATAAAAAGAATAAAAGAAATATGCGACTATGTCTCTCGTGGAACAACACCTGATTATATTGATGAAGGAGAGAATAAAGTTATGAATCAAGCTACTTTTAGCAAAGGATGGCTTGATGAAAATAACATTCGCTATACATCAAAAAACAATAAGAGTGCTCAAATAAAGAAAGGAGACCTTCTTATGGCTTCTACAGGAGGTGGTGTACTTGGCAAAGTATTCTTTTTTGATAGTGATGACAATAAATTCTATGCAGATTCACATGTCACTATATTAAGAGACTCCAAGGGTACAAACCTTATGAAGTATTTGTACTACCATTTTTATTTGCGATATAATGAAATCAATGCAACTATGGTAAAAGGATCTACAAACCAAACTGAGTTGCAAAGAAATTATCTATTATCATATGAATTAGATATTCCTTCTCTTGAAGTACAAAAAAGAATGGTTGACTACCTAGACACCAAACTTTCTGAGATAGATACTCAAGTTTCTCTCCTCACCTCCAAGCGTGATGCTTATCTTCGTCTGAAGAAAAGCATCATCAACCGTGCCGTAACCAAAGGTCTTAATCCTGATGTAAAAATGAAAGACTCAGGGATTGAATGGATTGGGGAGATTCCTGAACATTGGGAAAGAAAACGTATGAAGGATATTGCTTACCTATATAGTGGATTGACGGGCAAAGCTGGCGAGGATTTCAGATGTGATGATATAAGTAAAACAAAACCTTACATTCCTTTCACAAGCATTTTGAACAATTCTAAAATTGACACTACGATCTTTCCACAGGTTATAATGTCGGAAGACGAAAATCAAAATCAAGTAAAAGAGAACGATCTCCTTTTCCTCATGAGTTCAGAAGACTATGAAAGTATTGCTAAATCTGCCGTAGTTTCAGAAATTCAAGGAGAAGTCTATCTAAATAGCTTCTGTAGAGGTCTCCGTTTTACAGCTAAAAATGTTTGTGCTAACTTTGTGAATTATCAGCTGCAAGCAGCAAATTACAGAGACGCCCTACGTTTTGAAGCTCGAGGTTTTACAAGAATCAATATTAAAATTGAAAAAATCTCTGGTATGTTTGTGTCGCTGCCTTCATTTGAAGAGCAGCATGCCATTGCCACCTACCTCGATGAGAAATGTTCTAAAATAGACACCATCGTCGCCAACTTAGAAAAGCAAATCAGCAAATACGCCGACTTGAAACGTTCTTTGATTGACGAGGTAATTACCGGGAAGCGTGCTGTATAAACTTAAACTATAAACGAGAAACGACATGGACGAAAGAAAAATACAGAAAGACTATGTGATGAACTATATCTGCCGTCGTGAAGACGAGGGCGGATTGGGTTATCGCAATGTCGCACCAAATATTGTGGAAAATGGAATGTTCATTCCTTCAGTATTGGCAGAGTTTATAAGCTCAAGCCAACCAGAGGAATGGAACCGTCTGTTGCGCAAATACGACAACGACCAAAAGGCATTAGAAGACGCATTGGTGGAAGCTGTCAGAGAAAAAGTTGTGGACAAACAGAATGTAGCCATCTTTTTCAATACATTCAAGACCATAACCTTTAACGGTGAACAGCTAACCTTGTTCTATGTACCAGGAACGGAACTTCGTGGAGATGAGGACTTCATGAAGAATATTTTCTGCGCTGTGGAAGAATCGTCGCACAAGCAAAAATACAAAGGTGTGGAAATTACGTCATTTCGTCCTGACGTAACCTTTTACCTCAATGGCATCTTCTTTGGCTACATGGAATTGAAGTGTGTGTCGATGGGACAGAACGCCATGGAGCATGGCCGTGGCAAAGTGGCCAAAGACTATTTATCGGCTGTACGTGCCATTGTAAAGCAGGAACAGACGGACAGCAAGATTGCAAAGGAAAAGAAATCGCTTCTTGCCATGTATGAAAAAGCAATTCATATCACAGCTTCCGACATCAACGAGACTTATGTAATGCGAAACATGGCTCAGATGTACGACTTGGCTCATACGGAGTTTACCAACAAGCCTTCCACATCAACCGTTGACAAGCTCGTGCCAGAAGTATGTAAGGTATTCAAGCCTTATCCCATCACTTCCCCATTGCTTAACGAAAAGCAGAAGTTTGAGGAGGTTGCGCGTGCTTTGTACTCGAAACAAGCTATAAAAAACGAGATTCTGTATTATAACTTCATAGAATACAAGTATGTCAAGAAAGACAATAAACGAGTGCGCACTTCCAACACAGGTCGCCTTATCTCGCCACGCCCCAAGCAGAAATTTGGTTGCGACAAGATTATGGGTAGAATAAAGGAGATGCTCGACAACGAAAGCAATCCTAACTTCTACACCGACAAACTACGCCGGGAACTTTATGCACTTGGCATTCCTCAGCAAAAGACTGAGGGAATAATAGCAAGGAGGGAGAAATACTGCAATAACAAATATGTCTATTCTCTCCTTATGCAGTATGCTGCCGGTTTTGGCAAAAGCAACATTATCGGCTGGACGGCTTTGCAACTGAAAGACTATCGGTATAATGGTAGTTATGCCTACGACAAGATAATGCTCGTGGTTGACCGTCTGCAATTGCGTGACCAGTTGGACGAGCGCATGTTCAATATGAACATTGACAAGTCGATGTTTGTGGAAGCCACGGATAAGCAAACTTTTATCGATGCCCTTAGCGACACACGACGCATTATTGTGGTTAACATTCAGAAGTTTCTTGATTTACAGGATGCTCTTGACGAGGGTGGCAAGAAACTGAAGAATATGCGTGTAGCATTCCTCATAGATGAGATTCACCGTTCAAATTCAGGCGAGAACAACAAGGAGATGATCAATCTCTTTGAACGTCTGCAGGACTCCTTCAATAATGGCGAACAGAAAATTTTCAAGAAGAATTTGCTCATTGGTTTCACCGCAACACCAAGCGATGAGACCTTAAGCCGTTTTGGAGAGTTCCGCAGCGCAACCACTGTACCTCTATGGGTTCCATTTGATACCTACTCAATGAAGGAGGCTATTGACGATGGCTACATTCTTGACCCGACAAAGCACATCATACCCTACAATGTTCCTGTGGGGTTTGAGTTGCCAGAAGACTTGGTTATTGATGATGAAGATAATGTTTCAGAAGTAAAACAGAATAAACAAAAAGTTTATGAGTTTGAGCCACGAATGCGCAAGATTGCAGAATTTGTGGTTGATCGTTTGGTGTCGCTCGTATATGGTAAGATACGTGGTGAAGGCAAGGCAATGCTTGCCGTCACGTCAATACCTATCGCTATACGTTATACACGAATCATACGCGAAATATATGCCGAGAAATGCAAAGAAGCACAGTATGCTAAGTATGCCAAAGCTCCTATTGTGGTGGTATAATATAGTGACAGTCAGAAATACGAATCGTGTGCATCGGTAAACAATGACATTGCAGAAGAAAAAGCTATAGAAAACTTCAAGACTGCAAAAAATGGACTTATCATCGTAGTTGATAAACTGCAGACTGGTTTTGACGAGCCCAAGTTACATACGCTTTTCCTTGACAAGGAGATAAAGGACATCAATGCTATTCAAACAATAAGCCGTGTCAATCGTACTTGCAAGTATAAGAATGAATGCCATGTCATAGACTGTTCTTGGATGAATGTGAACACCAAAAACATTAAGCAGGCATTCAAAAAGTATTGTGATATGGTAATATCTCAGTTTAACCCGGAGGAAGAAGCGAAACTCATTGCAGGCTATTATAAACAGATGGCTGCCAGTGAACCGTACATCCAATGGTTTAATGACTATACTCAACGAAAAGATGATGCCGGCTTTGCATTAGACATGGAGAATGGTATTAGGAATTGGATAAATCTTTGTTTTGCTAAAGAGGAAGCAGCACGCAAACAAAATGAGGAGCATGACCTAAAGCCTGGTGACGAAGGATATGTTCTGCCAGAAAATGCAGCTAAAATATTGCGTTTTACTGTAGGTCAATATGCCTCTGCACTTATGTCACTTAAGAACGTTTATGACATTGCCGCCAAATATACAGAAGAAAACTTCTTAGATTTTTGGCAAATATTCTGCAAAATATACAGAGATGTTACAAAAAAGTCGGACGAAGAAGGCTTCAGCTTCACTGTAATTGACAGCGATGAGATACCAGGCATTACAGATGTGGACGATGGTGATGAAGACGAACCCAAGGGAGGTGGACGTAAAAAGCCTAAAGGGCCGACTGAGAAAAAGCCCAAACAGGTTTCTCTTGAAAAGATACTCGAATTGCTGAGTCGTCTCAACGAGCAGGAACTCATTAACGCACGTGAGGCACAAAGGTGGCTCACAGAGATTGGAGTAATGTTTGATTATCTCAAGCAGAAAGAAAAACTGTGTGTGATTCTTCGTGATGACAAGACTTCAGAAGAGGATAAGTTAAAGGAATACAAGACCAATCAGACCATATACAAGGTGGTTGAGTTGAAGAAACGTCCTGATCTTGCAAAGGTTGATGTATTCAAAAAAATGCTTGACGACAATGTTGAGCAGTTCTTCTCGTTATTCATGAAGCAGCTTAAACAAGTGGATGACGGAGAAGCAGACTTCGATTATGACACGACAGATAGCGAGGCTGCTTCTTCAGAAGATCTTACTATGGAAGAATTGATTGAGATGGCTCGCAAGAAGCTCCATCCTGAGTATAATGAGGAAACCCTCAAAACATGTATGTGCAAGATATATGCACCTCGTTTTGAAAAAATTGCTGGCATGATACGTCCTATGAATGAGGTTGTTGAGAATTTGTTCAAGGTTCTCAATACGTCTTCTATTGACAGTTTGGACGGTATTGATTCTTTAGTAAAAGAATCCTTAAATATGCTATGTGTCGCTGAACACATCAGCTTCAATGAAAGGCGAATGCACTTTACCCAATTGTTGATTAGATATGAAGCATTCTTGAAGAAACTTTATTTTCTTATCAATCATAAGGAATTAGTGAATAAGGATCCAGATAAAAGCGCAACTCTATCATCCGCTATATTTGGATTAGACTCCTTGCGCAATTTAAAATATACGACAAACGAAGGGTTAAAGGAATTTAGCAGTCGCTTGGATGTCGTCAGACAATTGCGCAATGCAGAGGCGCATGGAGGCTTAACTGTAACAGAAGAGGAAGTTGATGTCGCAATTAAAATATTGATAGACATGTATTTATTTGCAACAGGTTCGTGCATAACAAAGCTTGAAAGCAATGCAAAACCAATAAACATTCATAGTTGCAAACGATATGTCTTGAATAATGGAAGTGCAACAGAGTATGACGAAGTTTATGGCGATGACGTTATGATGGCAGCAGAACGCCTATCTGTCAAAGACATGGATGAGCCTACCCGTTTGGAAATACTCAAAAAGAGCATCATCAAGTTGATAAACTATAGCTACAGCAGAAGGACTGCTATCTTTAGTAAACTCCGTCATTGGGAAGCCGTTTATCGCATAGCAGTAGATTATGGCTTTGCCATTGATGGCGACTACGATTACTTCAAAAAGAAAATCGATGATATGGAATTGCGCAACCTTCCTTATGCGCTCTCTTCAAATTTCCTTTCCAACAATAATGTAGGTATATATGCCAAAGATATTTCAGAGTGGACTGGCGAAGGTTTAGAAGGAAGAAAGCTTGCAGAATATGAAGACATCAAGAAATGTGCAGATGCTTTTGAAGTGATAGTTAAAAATATGATAAACGCATATAAGCAGAAATAGTCATTCATTAAAAACGAATCAATTATGGCAATCAATATAATTAGAGATTGGTACTCAATCATTATAAACGTTTCACAAGCTGATAGTAAGCTTGAAGGAGGACTTATCTCCCTTCTGTCAGAGCTATATCCCCGAGACGAGAAGAAGCAAGAGAGTAAGGAATCCAAGAAAAAAGGATTCTTTGCTAAGATTAAGTCTTTATTTTCCGATGATTCACTAGATAAAAAAGAAGATGCTGTACTAGAAAAGAACGAAGTAACATTGCATGATTTTGACAATCTCCTATTTGGAAGGGGTGGTAATTGTGTAGGTATGTGTGGATGTGATGGGAATCTATATTACATATCATATAGTTCTAAAGCTAAAATTCTAGATATAGCCAAATTTCTTGAATCGGAAGGTCTTTCTTCTAATCTCAATGGCGATGATTGTGATTTTTTTATTTATAGTGACGATTGCAATTTGCTGCATCCCTGTCTGTGGTTGACTTTATTGATGAAAGAGAATCCAGCTTCAAAAGAGTGCATTAGCTCATGCAGTGCGCATTTATCAATTAATCCATTCCAAATGCCATACACCTTAATTGGAGAATACCAAGGAGGGAATTCGTTCCATAGCAAATTGGTTTGGGAACAGTTCCAGAAATATGTCAGAGACAACAACGCCGAAGGTATGAGAGATTTGATGGATATACAGATAAGACATTTGAACGCCCGAATCAAAGATAAGAGTACACCTTCATTGGATGAGTTTGTTCGAGCTTATGCATATTCCAGCATGAGAACTATACCTATTATATATAGATATATTATTGACGGTTCGAAGGATGATGGAAAATCCTTGAAAACCATTACGACATACTTTAATGAATCCAAAGAACAGGATTTAGATGTTTTAAATGCATCAACTCAATATAGCACATCATCTTCTGCCCTGAAAGAAAAAGAATACAAACATATTAACGAGGATAAGATTCCCAACAATATATTGGGCAAATACTACAATCTTGAACAGATTAAATCAAAGCAAATAGGTAATAGCTTATTGATTCAGCCAATAGATTGGGGCCTTGTGACCAGCGAATTAAAGGAGATAGAACTTATTACTACGCTTTATAAAGAATCTCCCAATATCAGGAAGTTCTTGCCCGGATTAGATTGGTCAGCAGAAGACAAAACCCGTAATTTCTTTAAGGTCTATTGTCAACTTACGGAATTGGGCTATCATTTTGGCTACACAATAAGGATAGGTACTCTTGTCGCTGGAATCATATTTATCAATACGCCTGATTATAGTCTGAAGACAAATGGTGTTAAAGAATGGACAATAGATTTCACCGTATTTAATTTGTTTGAGGGACAGCATATCATTCGAGCCACTTTACCTCACATTATGGCATTCCTCAAGTATGAGTTAAATGTACAACGTTTGTACGCTATCGTTGACAAAAACAATGTAAGATGTATATCTCTCATCAGCAAGCTGTTCTTTGAGGATACGAAACAAATAGCACAGAGCCCAAATGGAAGTTCTAGTGCAAGCTTATATGAATGTAATTTACGTACATTGAATTTCAAATAATGACGTTCTTATGATTTTGAGGAAACTTTTTTTATCTGTGCATATAGATTGCACAGATGAATTCTACCTTTGCATCGTCAAACACAAGACAATGAATATGAATGTTAAACTTTAAACTTTGTGTACATGACGCAATTTGCAAACATTTCGACTGAGGCTAGAAACATCGTGGTCAACTTCTTCAAAGCAGTTCACATGAAGAGTCCGTTTAGTGAAGCCAATAAACAACTGATGGTTTCACTATATAAGCTCATGCCTTCTGCAGAAGACGAGGTTCTGTCTATTCTCAACGATTACATTGTTCCTCTGAATGACTATATGTCAAAGGAAGAGATTGCCGTTCTGATGGCAGAATACAAATTTGTCATCAGTATGTGCTTCAACTATAGTGATCCGACTAGCTCTAATATGATACACGTTCTGCCAGGCAGTACTCATATACCCAATTCTCTTGTGGAGCTTTGTATGGAAATTGCAAAGCCCTCATTAGGCAGCACAGTATATTTGCCATTTTTGGGAGAAGGTTCTTTTCTCTTTGGAAGTGAAGGCTGTGATGTAGAAGGATTTGAAATTAATGATTGCGATTGGGCATTATCAAAGATAGTGTCCAATGCAGTCAATCCTACTGCGCATATACAAAAGAGTCTCCCTTTGTATGACAAAAATGCAGAAGACGACAAGAAGTATAACTTCATTTTTTGTTTTCCGCCAATATTGACAGGGCGTGAATCAAGGAGTGTAGTTGACATCATCTATAATTTGGTAACAAGACATCTTGAAGAGAATGGCGAATTCTTTGCCATTTTGCCAATGTCGTTCTGTAATGCCACTTCAGGTTGGTTTAATGTTAGAAAGCTACTTTGGGATAAGCCTAATCAGTTTAGCACCTTGGTTATCTCTCTTCCTGCCATGTTGCAACCAGTAAGCAGCGTTGAACTATGTTTGGTTCATTTTCGCAACGATGGTATGGGGAAAGTGATACTTGCAGATGCATCGTCAGAGATTTTCTTTTCTCGTCGTGAGCTTGCTGGACTAAAAGAGTATATCCTCAAGGTCCAGGCTGTCTTGGAGACAATCAAACAACAAGACGAACGATTTGTTTGGTCAGGGACTGCTAACCAACTGACAGGAGATGTTAATCTTCAGCCATCTCGATACCTTCTTAACCAGTACTTACCTAAAGTAAGTAATGGAGAATTGTTGGTGTCTCTGTCTAAGCTAATTGAGTTTATTCCTTTATCTGTTAGCGGACGGAACAATGCAGACTCTACTACAGATTCTATCAGCCAGCAGCACCAACCATTAGAAAAAGGGCTATTCCCTTTGCTCGGCATGAAGGAATTATCGTCCAACTACCTTACTTGTGACATCGACCGCAAAGATATTCCCACTTCCGACAAGATACAGTATCGCATGCTGGTTGAGGATTGCTTGATTGCCGGTTTTGTCGGCAATAAGTTTAAGGTTGCCAGACTTCATGGTGTATCGAAGGATTGTCCGGTATATTTACGACCAGAACTATTTCCTCTTAGAATCAAATCTAATATAGTTACAGAGGACTATCTTCTTCGTGCTATAATGTCAGAAGAGACAGAGACACAGGCAAAAGTACTTGCAAGTGGAGTCGTAATTTCTCGTATTGCAAAGAAAGACTTTTTGTCTATTCAAATCGTCGTCCCAACTCCAGAACGCCAGATTGAACTCTGTAAGGAAGACACAAGAAAGAGTCTCACCGAGTCAGACCGCAAAATCATCGAATCTCATGAGGAGTTCAGAAAAGACATGCACATGAAAAAGCATGCTATTGGTCAAACAATCTTCAATCTAAACAACTGGTGGAAAGTACTCCAGAAAGCTCGTAAAGAAGGAAACGGCGTAGTTTGTGATACCGCAATGGTCGGGAGAAATCATCCTATACCTGTATCTGATGTGTACATGCATTTGCAGGAGGTCATTACAAAGCTGCAAGTCCAAATCAATAAATTAGATAGAGGAAATGGTCTGGAGATTAAGAATATCGCCTTAACTGAATTTATTGAGGAATACATTTCTAACCCTCAGAACCAAAGTCCATTGTTTGCATACATCTATGATGGCAATGAACATAGGTCAGGCAACACAGTACCTGAAGTAATGTTTGACGAAGTAACAGAGACCCAATATACCACAGGAGAAATCGCGAAAAACGAAGGTGACCCTCTCGAATACGTAGATTTCGCTCCTGATGCTCTCAAGATTATCTTTGATAACATTATCAGTAATGCTGTAAGCCATGGGTTTGATGAAGCTGATAATGTGGCACACTATATCAAGATAGAGATAGCATCGGAAGGAACAGATTATGTCTTGACCATTTCAAACAATGGTAAGCCACTCGACTCTAGGATGCTTGCGCAGGATGTATTTGTCTATAACAAATCATCAAAGAATGGTAAGAATCACTTTGGTATAGGTGGTTACGAAGTCGGCAAACTTATGCGAGAGTTCGGGGGGGAAGCACAGTTCATTTCTAATCCAGCATCGGATTTCCCTGTTGCTTACAAACTCATTTTTCACAAGACTGATATCATTAAAAGCTTTTAGTTATGATGACAGAAGTTACATATAAGGTTCTTTGGGTTGACGATGACGAAACGATTGTCGCCAGTACTTTACAGGATGCCGAGGACTACAACCTCGAGCTTGTACATTTTACCAATTGGCAGGATGCAGAAGTTGCTTTACGTAAGCATTTTCAAGAGTATTCTGCGGTAATTCTTGATGCCAACTGTAAAATACATCGGGATAGCATTGAAGAAGAGGAATTCATTACTGCTATCCTCCCTTCACTATTGTCAATTTTTAGCGAGAAGAGACAATTGTTGCCATGGTACCTGCTTTCAGCTGGTACCATGTCTAACTTCGAGTCAATTGTCAAAGGCGCAAGATATCAACATTCGTCACACGAGTCAGAATGGGGTAATATGCTTTATCTTAAAGACGCAGTCGATGGAAGTGATAATTCCTCTGCTAGACTCTTTGAAAACATACAACGAGTAGCAAAGGATATGGCAACAAACATTGTCCTCTATCGGCATCGTGATGTTTTTGCTTATTTGGGAGAAAATCATATCATTGACTATCAGGCTAGGGTGTTGATGAGAAGAATGTTGAGCGCATTATACTATCCAGAGAAAAACATCAAATATGAGTATGCTGGCAATCCTATTCGTAAAGTAGTAGAATACGTATTTCGGGCAGCAAGAAAGTATGGCTTACTTGCAGAGGAATGTTTCGATAAAAAAGATCACATAGTGTTACTTGATGCTAGCCGTTATATGGCAGGCTTGAATATAAACTACTATGAAGGACGTGAAGTCAAAGGACAGATAAGATGGGGCAATCCCGGCTCTGCAAAAGATGGGGCTGGAGGAGATTCTATTTTTCCATCCGATATAGCCATGATAGTAAAGAACGCACTGAACTATTCAAGTGCGGACTCCCATACAGAGGAAGAAACTCCATATTTCATTGAGGAAGAAAACAAGGAATTGTTCTTCTCATACGTAATGCAGATTTGCCATTTGATAAAGTGGTTTGGTAATTATGTTGAGAAACATTCTGATATTGAAAAGAACAAATCGATGAAAAAATATATAAACAGCCAAAGCGAAACTGTTAAAGAAAAAAAGAGTGAACCTATTAAGTTGTCCAAGGGTGACATAATAGGAAAGACTTTTCTCATTCAGAAAAATAATGGAGTTTCCGTTTGCGGTTCCTATAAATTATCTGATGAGTTGCAAAATAGAACAGGAGCAGTTACTATTGAGGACGTTATCGACAATGACGGGGCTGATAAAGATTTATACTCCTATATCATAACAGAAATAAAATAGGCATTTTTCTTAAAGAAGCATCTTAGATGAGTGAACTTACATTGCATCAAGATTATATTCCCAGAACGGAATACAAACCCTTCGAGATAATTTGCATATTTAATGCCATCTTAGTAAAACTATCTGCAAAAAGATAAATATAGTTTGAGACTTTTTAAAGTGGGATTATGAGTAAAACAGGGAATAGTTAATCCTATTTATTATGTTGAAAGACAATAAATTCTACGCTCCCTTCATGGGTGATAATAAAACTCTCAGTGTTGGTCTAAATCCTCTTGGAATACGAACAGCATCAGAACAACTGTTTACAACGCTATTGCCTGGTCTTAACGTTGTGACTTTACGTATCAGATACTACAGTTTTTATTGCTGGCTATTAAAAAGATTCTACGCACAACGTTCTAAAGCCACTTTGGCAGACCTTCGTCGCCACCTTCGTCAATCAGAACTGCTTATGGCATTGATTCATGCACAAAGTAATAACAATGGTGGAGTACCTGGTATTACTCGTGCTTTGGAGATTATTGGCAGAGAAGGCGAAGTGATCAATTTTAATGAAGATGCGATGCCTGCAGGCAAACCATCAGGTGGATATTGGAAAGGTACACTTGGTGCATTCGGCACATACTATGCAGCGTCACTTCAAGAAATGAACATAATACTACCTCTTGTTGACAATACAAGTTTGTATAACGTCACACCTATGACAGGTGATTATATATCTGGTGAAGAGCTAGCCGATGCTTTTTCTGAGACTATAGGTGAAGATATGATGCATACTTTCGAGAGAAGTGCCAGAGAAGGTGTTGTTACCCGTAAGCAATTGGCTGAGATGGAACCTTATTTTCAGTCGCACAATCTTCCTAAGAATAATGAAAGTCGCCTATTGCTCAATTTACTTTTGCAAAACGACCATCCATCATCAGAGCAAGAAAGTCAATTAAGAAAGAATACACTTCGTTTATTGCTCAGTTTCCTAAAAGACATGGATGTTAAAGAATTCTCTGAGCTTGATTTTGCTCGATACGCTTATGAACGATACAATAATGGCTCTGACAAGAGTACTGCTGCTGTTGGCTGGTATGCTTATTACCTCAATGATAGCAGGCAGTTTGAATCGTTGAATATCTTTGCTGCTGTTTTGGATAGACTAAAAAATAGCTCCAAGCCAGGGCAATGGGAAAACATTAATAGCTTCACGTCACAACTATCAGAAGAAGTCTGTGACTCTCTGAGCGTAAGAAATATGACGGTAAATGAGGTGCTGACAAATTGGGAATCAATAGAAGCTCCGATAGATTCAATGGCTCACGCATTTTACATTATTTTGGATGATTATAAACGTAACCCCAATTACCATGATTGCAAAACAATTGTACGTACATTCTTCAGAAGTGTTAGCAATGATGCTATGGACGCTTTTGATGCATTGGAAAAACATTTGGATGACACAATGGAAATGTATGTTAAGCAATACATCACTGAAAACATTATATACAAACATTATTCAGAATCTATGCGTAAGTTTGGTCAGAATGGCATTCCTACTCAAAAACTCACTATTGAAAATGGATATGTCAGAGGTTTATCTACTTATGAAGCAACACATAGCTCACCACGTATAGATACGCTGAGAAATTATGCGACGGATTTAGGTCTCATTGATGGGTGCCAAGTTACAGATAAAGGTCTTCAACTTCTAATGAATCTTGAAAATGATTGAACGTAAGAACATAATAAAACTGTTGAACGAAAGGAAAAAGTCTGATGTTTATCATTCAGCCATACTGACTTGTTATAACTTTGATTCAATATTTTTTGAGTCGGTTTATCTCCCTTCATTACGGTCTTTAGGTGTCACTAATGTAATAGTTCTAATGGATGCACGTATGTATGATAACATGCTTGCAGATGCTTCGTATGTATGCCACAGAGTGTCACCAATCAACTATACTTTGGTTAGGCAGGAGAATCTACATCATGGAGTTTTTCATTCTAAGATCACACTTATATTTGGAGAAGAAGAAGGTGTTCTGGTTATAGGAAGTGGAAACCTGACTTTCAGTGGGTTGTCTAATAATGAGGAGATATGGAATGCCTTCCATGTTGTAGGAAACGAATCTGTTCATTATCCATTATTATTGAAAACATGGAATTACCTAAGAAAAACATTAAATGATTCCCCCTCTCTTGTCAAGAAGCAAATTGGTTGGATTCCTGAACAAAGTCTATGGTTACAAGACATAGGCTATGAAGATGTGGTTAGACTTGACTCCGGAGAGCAATGTTCGATTGTATATAATAGTGCAACAAGTAAGATTTTCGATAAAATTGTTGAAGCAATAGGAGATTCTGATATTGAAGAGATAACTGTCATTGCACCTTTCTATGATGCAGAAGGTAATGCATTGACAGAATTAAAGAAACGATTTAACCCTAAACGGATGAATTGTGTTCTTGATTTGGATAGACAAAGTGCTCCTTACGAGCTGATTAAATCAAATACAGACATAGCATTCTTTAAACATTCTTCTGCAAACCCACTACATGCTAAAATTATTGAGTTTCAATCTAACAATGGGACTTGGCTTCTGTCTGGTAGTGCTAATGCTGGGAATATGGCATTAGGATTAAACAACAAAGTATATAACGATGAGATATGTGTGTTGCTGCAAAGCTTAGAAAGGAAAAGCTATGTTTCCGAACTTGGATTACAGTATGTTCTGCTGAATAAAGATGACCTCAAGTCTATTGAGCGCCCCAAACAGAATCCATCCGAACCTTCAACTATTACGACCACACTTAAGGCTTGTGAGGAAAAAGAAGGGAAATTGTATCTGCATTTTTCTCGCACTGGAATTAAAGGCTTTGCAGTTATTCTGGATAAAGAACAAGAGATTATCTTTAAGGGAGAGATAGCATCAGACAATACAGTTGAACTCTTCATGGATGAATTCACGTTATCCAAGAGTCATATTGCAGTATTGATGGATAATGATACAAACTTGTCAAATCGCTGCCTGATAATTAAAGAGTTGCATATTGAAAGTAGTAACCCAGACCCAAAGCGTAGGAAGCTGTCGAGTCTGCTTGATGATAATAGTTTACTACAAAATCTCACTCATATTTTAGGCTATATTGAATTTGATGAGAGTGAGACTGAAAATGGAACCAAGTCGGCAAGACTTGCTACAAAATCATCATCAACAAAGTACAAAGAAGATATTGTTGTTGCCCAAGATCGTTTTAATGAGCTGAAAGATAACTCTTTGAGCATTAGTATGCATTCTGGAGTACGTATTCTTGCTTATTTACAACAGATTCTTTTCAAAAAAGACGATACAGAAAAGAGTGATGACGACTTACTTGAAATTGATAAGGATGAGAATTGCAATGATGATGACAAAGAGAATCCTAACTATGATTACCAAAAGATTGAAGTCTATTCAGCAGTTGACGATGCTAATAAAATGAGATTAGACATTGTAAATTTCTTGAAGAAGATGCAACAGTATCTTTTGAAGAAGACTACAGATATAAGTATTCATGGTGAAGTCAACAAGGCCGTAAACAGACCAAAGTTGATTGCAGTTCCTGGGCTAAATGCAAGTTCTTCCATTGCTGTCGCATCGAGAGCTGTCATAGTATTGATGAACAAATATGGAGGTAACGTAATCAAACGAACAGAAATAAGAGAACTATTAGTCAGTTGTACAGGTCTATTCTTCTCTCTATATGCTAATTGTATACCTGATGACAACAGCAATAGAAGTAGGAAAATCAGAGAACTACTGAAAGCTGCTTCTGTTGATTTGCTCTCTGCCCTTAGTTTTTTTGATTTCGGTAAAAAAGACATATCACTTCCACCTATTGTACTGAACTGTCTTGACCTATGGATAGGAAAAGAAGAACAGCATTTGATTATTCCTTTATATAAGGAACAGCTTTCTATGCTTAATATTGAATATATTCATGAAAAGACAGTAGAAAGAGTTATAGACGTTGCAAAAACATATCTCAATGGAGACACTCCAATAAGAGAATTTAGCTGCGACGATGATGTTGTTTATTTATACAGAAAGGGGTATGGTTTCCTGTTAGTTGATAATATTAAACTTACTCCTGACAGGTTGAGCTACGAATATCACAGTTCGTGGTTTGAAGACAAACATATATCAAATGCCACAAAATATAAAGGTTATAAGAACTTGTAGATAAATTATTCGGTCTTTACGTGTTATTATGAAGATAGACTGCATAGATAATCTGTACATTTGCACTGAATAAGTTAAATGAATAGTTTTATAAGATATGGCAGACAGAAAAACGATACCATTAAAAATTCAAAATCTACTATGGGCAAGGGCTGCTGGTAGATGTGAGTTTGAGGGTTGCAACCATGATCTCACGTCTGAACTTCTTACTCAAGATACAGAGAACGAAGGACAGATCGCTCATATTATAGCCGCAAGCCAGAAAGGCCCTCGTGGTACAGAGGATTCAGCAAATCTTCAAGATAAGATCGAGAATCTAATGCTATTGTGTCCAGAACATCATAAACTGATTGATGGAGATAACCGAACAAAATATACAGTTGACTGTTTGCGCGAAATGAAACGCAAGCATGAAGAACGAATTGATCTTGCAACGGGTATTTCTCCAGAGAAGCAGAGTCTTATAGTATTATACACATCCTCTATAGGGACCAAAATCCCAAACATATCAAAGAAAGAGGCTGTTGATGCTATGTTCCCTGTATTTTATCCAACAGCCAATTCTCCAATAGATCTATCAGAGAAGTCTCCTTTAGAAGACAATCAGCAGAATTACTGGACAATTGAGACATTTACATTGAAAGTAAGATTTGAGAAACAATTAGCAAACATTATTGAATCTGGCGTTTCGAATATATCTTTGTTTGCAATTGCACCACAGCCAATGTTAGTTTATCTTGGCACTTTGTTTGGAGATATACAGAAAGTTAGTGTATATCAAAAGCATAGAGAGCCTGATACATGGAGATGGTTGGATCCTGAATCCGACAATAGCTTTAGCATCAAGGAGCCAGAAGATAAAAGCGGCAAGCCTGTTCTTGTCTTTTCTATTTCTGCTAAAAATATTGAGACAAGAATTAGGGAAATGTACAAGGAAGGTGAAAGCATCTGGATCGTGACCTGCAATGAACCCAATAATGATATGCTTGTCAGCCCTAAACAATTATCTGAGTTCAGAACATGCGCCAGGAAGGTATTGGACGATATAAATACATCATCGTCGTCAGACTGCATCAAGGTACATATGGCGATGCCTGTTGCATGTGCAGTCGAATTTGGGCGTGTTCGTATGCCAAAAGCAGACAAAGCATGGGTCTTATACGACTACCACAGAGATACAGAAACTGAATTAGAAACAATTACAATACAATAAATATTGATGGATATAAAGAATTTAAGTCAAGAAGAAATCGCTTCTTATGACAATCTGCTCAAGACTATTGTAGAGTCTTTAGATATTAATAATACACAGTTTGACAACTTAGTAAGGAGTTATAATGCTGTAGGGAACTATCTTATTGAAGATAAGGAACTAAAGACTTATCATCCAGTAGTATCTCCACAAGGTTCTCTCCGACTTGGCACCATCATCCAACCAATAAATAAAGATGATGATCTCGATGTAGACCTCGTCTATAGGTTGACAAAGAAAGATCCAAGCTGGACACAATTTATCTTGAAGAACAAAGTGGGCAAACGCTTGAAGGATAGCTTAACTTATTCTTCCATGTTGGATGAAGAAGGAAGAAGATGCTGGACTCTAAAATACAGAGATAATGCGGATTCTCCCAAAGAGCGCTATCACATGGATATTTTGCCTTGTGTTGTTGATGAGGAATTTAACGCAAGACTTCAAAGAATGGTCAATTCTTCCTATCGTCATGATCAGGTAGATAAGCTGTCCATAAGGATTACTGATAATAAGTCAAAAGGTTACTATACAGAGTTATCGTCAGACGAATGGCTAAAAAGTAATCCTGATGGCTATGCTCTTTGGTTTGCAAGTCGTTGTAAACTCAATCCTCAAATTAATAGTCGTTCATTACAGGATATCGTTCCTATAGGAAAACGTGCAGAGAAGACCAACCTCCAACGTATAGTACAGTTACTTAAACGTCATAGAGATTTTATGTTTAAAGACGAAAAGGAAGATAAACCCATCTCTATAATTATTACAACCATAGCTGCCAGAGCCTATAGTGGTGAAGAGAATCTTCTACAGGGACTTTACAATGTTGTAAACAGAATGACTGTTGAACAGAGAAATGGCGTTTACTATGTAGAGAACCCTGTTAATCCTGAGGAAAATTTCGCTGACAAATGGCCTTCTCACCCAAAACGTCAGGAGAATTTCCTTAAGTGGCTGAAACAAGTCAAGCTGGACATGAATTCAATAATATCCTCAAAAGGCATAGCCCTCCAGGAAGAGTTATCAAGAATCTTCGGTAAGGAAATCAGTGCAGCTGCGTATTCAAAAGCAACTGAACAGCTCAAGGCAAGTTCTGCATCATTAAAAGTTGGTGCGACAGGAATACTTGGAAGTATTGGCAAATCCTTAAATGCAGCAAATACGTTCTATGGTGAAGAATAAGAAATACTCCATTGCGGAGCAATATCTCTTATTAAGATCCATGTATAAGGACTCTAAATGTAGCATATACAGGAACGGATTTACATGGTCTTTACAGGTACAGCCTTTATCTTTAAGTGACACCTATACAATTAAGATAGTCTATTCGCAGTCAGATGCTTGGCCAAAGACTTACATAACAAATCCAAAGCCATTGAAGTTTGCAGAAGGTGCAACAAAGCTTCCCCATTGTTACGATACCAAAAAGCAACGTTTATGTTTGTTCTATCCTAAATACAAAGAGTGGAATGATTCAATGCAGATTGCTACAACGATTGTACATTGGGCAATTATGTGGATTGTATATTATGAATCTTGGGTGATTACTGGTAAATGGAAAGGTGGTGGTCATGGAAATTGGGATGCGCCCAACAATGAGCGTAAACAATGATTCTATCCCACATTTCTTGAAAACATGGCTCGCGCACTCAAGCTACCCTTACTTCGAAACTAATGCAATTTTAAGATGTAATCAAGAAGGATGACCGGGTCAAACACCTTGCCATCCTTTTTTGTCGTCAAATGCAGATGAGGGCCTGTTGACATCCCCGAACTTCCTGATAGCCCAAGCACATCTCCTGCATTGACAAACATACCTTTTGCTACCCAAAATGAAGATAGATGGCAATAACTAATCGTATAGCCACCTGTCCTTACCATCACATACTTACCAGAACGAAAGTCTTGTCCAACTCCAATAACCTCACCAGGCAACATGGAGAACACCTTTTCGTAATGAGCTGCGAGATCCATGCCGTTATGCATAATTGTCTTGTGCATCACGGGGTGTTTACGCATCCCATACTTTGAATTTATCCGAATGCTTTTCAATGGAAGCGAAACCTTCAGATAAGGTAGAATACTTTGCGATGATGCATTAGACAAAGAATCTGGCTTCACCACAGAGTCCACAGGAGCAACATATGTTGTTTCTTGTGGACTTTTCTTTTTAGGAATATGATGTGTCTTCACATACCCAATAGTATTGAACTGGGCGTGTGCAAAGGGAGTACTGAATATAAAAGTCAGTATCAAAATTGGTAACTTTGTAGCTTTCATGCAGCAAAGGTAATCAGACTCAACTGAACTATACGAAAAGAGTAAACACTTCCCTTCTCTATCTAACTTTATTTATGTTTATAGTATGATAATTGAAGAATAATCATACTTCTTTCATAACTATTTATAAAACATTGATGATACCAATACTATTCTTCAACTTCTTCTGCATATACAATGTAATTTTGTTGACGGTTGGCAATACATACAATCAGAATAGAGCAATAATCATGTTGCCACCGAATAAAAACGTATAAAACAGAAAAACAAATGAATTACAATTTCGATGAGAACGAGATGCCCTACGACATCCTTGAACGTTTCGGACTTACCCAGGCAATGATTGACGATTTGCCCACCGATGTCCTTCTGAACATCCACAACGGACGCAAGTCACCCGTTTTGCCAGTTCACATAACAGCCGACGATGGTGAGGAAGTCAAGGCACGTACAAGGTTCAGCCTTGTGAGAACAGCCGAAGGTGGCGTTGACGTGCTTTTCTATCCACAACTCGATGAGTTTGATTTAGAACTCTTCAACGAGCAGCAGGAAAAGAACCTTATTGCAGGAAAGCCTATTGTCGGTCATTTGGAGAGCAACGAGGTTGGCAACGAACTCGGAAGCAAATGTTTCTTCCAGCTTGACCCTGAAAGCAAACAAGTTCTTAGTGTTCCAACACCAGTCATCGGCAGAAACATCCAGTATGTAGCAGACCGCTACCACCTCACTGGTGCAGAAATGCAGAAGTTGCAGAATGGTGACATCCTCACCATCGTAGAGGACGATGAGGAACAGACCATTGGCATCGACCTCAATTCCAACACCGGCATCCGTTTCGCAGCAGGTAACGAACTTGTCTGGAAGCGAGAAGCAAAGCGTGACTGGGATAAATTCAACTTCGGCATCTTCGGTTGTTGGACAATGGACGAGAATGGCAATCTCGACTATATCCCAGAAGAGAACTACACCGAAGAAATGTGGAATGAGCAAAAGAAACTGGGAATGCGCATGATGCAGCGATAACCTAAAGTATTAACCCATAAAACAAGATTTCATGGCAAATGTAAAGTACTATCCAGA